>Ga0194118_10000329_pt1 | contig 84315 bp, 117 predicted proteins | sample TA2MahsurfametaG_2_FD_148662 | JGI IMG/M metagenome (GOLD analysis project Ga0194118, IMG submission 148662) | Freshwater microbial communities from Lake Tanganyika, Tanzania - TA2015013 Mahale N5 surface | ecosystem: Environmental > Aquatic > Freshwater > Lake | place: Tanzania: Lake... | reverse complement strand
TTATCTGAAAGGTTATGCAAAGTTAAATAGTTTTTACGGGGGCAGATTGCCCCCCTTTTTTTATATTTAATATGGTGAGCGTGAATGAGCCGCGTTGCGGCCTTCATTCACGATCGCGCTTGCGCGTGGATTTTTTTCGGACCCGGTCTAGGTCTTTTGTCAACCCTGCTGAGCGGAATGAAACATTTGGGCCAGAGTACCTGCATCATACACAGGTACGCAAAAGCCTGGCCAAGTCTTTTTTGAGACTCACTTTGAGACTGAGCATTAAGTATCCCGTCAAGCGGATTTATTTTAAGAAAATTAGATTTTCCATTTTTCAATTATGGGAAAAGATTTTCAAATTTTAAGAAAATTGCCGATCAGTGAAGAAGTCGGCGGATGAATGATGAGAGAGAGAAGGAGTAGTGTAGAGGCATATACTATAACTAGTTATTACTAGTTAGTTAAATAGAATATTCAATTACTCTGTAATTGAATATTTAAGACTATTAGTTAATAATAAACCATTAGTTATATATTATATAATATATATTATATTAAGACTTGTTACCTAAGGGGTTATTGGTTTCAAAAATGTACTAAGGGAAGTAGTAAAGGCTATCATTTAGGGGTATAAATTGGATAATAGAGAGAGTTAATAAGGGGTTAGGATGTAGATATTGTAAGGGTTTTAGGGTTAAGGGGAAGATGGGATAAATAGGTAGGGAGGGGAATTCGTATGAGTGAGATGGGATAAGAGTTATGAGACTCAGTCTAAGACTAGGGGTCAAAAATAGAACTAAGGTCTAGAAGGCTCTCTAATAGGCTTTCAGAAGGCTTTATAGGGGAATGGGTTCATCAAGGGTTATACAGGTCTTCTAAGGGCTTCTAGACACCTCTCAGGGGATTCTAGGATCAATCTTTCACTACGACTTACATGCAGACCCTATGAAATGTTCTTTTGGCTACAAAAAATAGTTTTTATTGAGAAAAAAAAATTCTTATTGAGAATGGTTAAGGGCTAAACGGTGTGGGGGACTATAGGGGGTAATCTAAAAGAATCTTTCTTCAATCTTGGTTTTAATTAATAATATAATAATCTATTAGTTAAATAGCAAAGGGTAGTCTTAGGAAACCCCTAGGGGTAGTCTTAGGAAACCCTAAAGGTAGTCTCAGGATACCCCCTCTCTATAAAAGGTAGTCTCAGGATACCCCCTTTATTGAGAAAAATAATTCTTATTGAGAATAAATAAGACGGCAAACGGAACAATATGCAAGCCTTGAATGGGATATGCTGTCATCTCAAACCCGTTTAAGAGTTGAATTTATTTGTGAAAGAATAAGGGTTGGAGCTTCAGTTGAGTTCAATGATATGACCTGGATTCAAAAATGGGCAGATAGAAATCCAACTGTTGATAAGATGTTGAGACAGGCAAGGAGAGCTGCTGTACAGGGTGATGATCCAAGTGATATGGATCAATTCTGTCAAGCATTAGATATTGGTGAACCTGATCCGAGTGATCATTTAGTTGGACCACAGGATCCAATTACGTTAGCTGAATGGTTTGGGAATAAGAGGAGATGGTTCAGGGGAGAGGGTAATTAGGATAATTAAGAAATCATAAAGGGTCCACGGGGATTATTGGGTGGTGCTAAAGTCCATGGGCTTTTGTTTTTTCAATGAGCTACTACACAAAGAATGTCGACGAGAAAGAGTATTATATTAAACTTGCAAGCAGACCAAATAGCAAAAAAAAATTTAGCAAATACAAGGGAGTAACAAGTAATAATAATCCGAAGAAACCATATCGAGCATCATTAGCTTATCAAGGTAGAAGATGGTTTATTGGTGCATTTGAGAATGAGATTGATGCCGCGAAGGCATGGAACAAGTTGGCATTACATGTAATTGGAAACCATGCGCTGATCAATGTATTTGATGATACCGAAGAATAGGTATTTATACTTATTGTTACAGGTGCTCGACGCGGTAAGTTTTGGCATTACGGTAGCTGGGTTCTCAAGGACGAATCCATGTCCATTCAAAAACCCAAGGCCTACCGCGTTGTTCTCGATGCAGAGGTTGGCGGTCATTCCACGATGATTGTTGCAGGTTGCGTTGATGAGGATGAATGCATTAAATTTGTCAATAGGGCAAAGCAAAAAGGGCAAACGATTCACAGTATTCATGAGGCATCTGCCAGGGTCGCCAAGTTTGCCTGAGGCCTGAAAGGTCAATAATTGTGAAGGGGTTGCGCAAGCGACCCCTTTGCTGTATGATTAGGGAGTCGTCAAGGGCAAGCCCCATGAACACCACCATCGAGGTGATCAATCGATCCCTAAAGAGACAGGACAAAGAGGTCGTAGCCTGCTTCGAAGGGCAGCCTGGGACCTTCTATCAAATCATTGATCGATCCACGGAACTTCAGGTCAGCCCTGACTTTGACACTCTTGATCAAGTCATCCAATTTATTTCTGATTACTGGAACTGAACATGACTATTAAACCGCGTCACGAGATCATCCGTGACATCATCCAAAAAGCTGGTTCTAAGTTGGTTTCTGTCAACTTCCTAAAGAAGGATGGCACTGAACGTCAGATCACATTCAATCCCCGTGATTGGAACGAGATCAAGGGTACTGGTAGTACCTGCGATGATCCGAATATCTTCCGGATCCGTGAAGTAAACAACAAAGAGGAGGGTAAGACTACATGGCGTAGTTTTGATGCCACCAGAGTGCTGCGGATCCGTGCAAATGGTTCTGAGGCTATCTGGGAGAGAGTTGAGAACTGAAGGTTTTTTATCAAGCAATTTATCATTGAAATCGATGACTGATTACAAAATCAAAGACGGAAAGTGGAAAGAGCATTCACTCCATCCCGAAGTGAAAGACATTTCACTAATCGCTCTTAAAAGAGACTTGAAGTTATTCAAGAAATATGAACAACTAATTGCCAAGCGTCGCTTACGCGCAGTGTTGAGAAAACTTTATAATGACATTGGAGAAAAGTATTTCTTCGAAGATCAAGTAGCACAAGAAAAAGGCAAAAAAGAAGATTTCTGTGCTGTTCTCGTATGTAATATCGATAAAGTGACAAATGCAAGGCTCCCTGTCTCTCGTGAAGCACTAAAAAAAACAATAGATAATAAGGATATTTTAGATTTGTATTCTGAAAAGCCAAATAAAGGATTTAAATGATGACGACACAATCAAAAAATTTTCGATTTGCGACCATGCCATCATTCATTGTGGATGATCCACATCCTAATGAATATGTTTGTGAGGACTGGTATCCACGTTATGGTCATATTTATCGCGCTGCAGCGATGAGTGACGAGGTGGTAACGACGCCAACGGGCGTTTCCTGGGCCTTGGAGAGGGTTACGTTTGTTAGATGGAAGAATGGAACGCTTTATAAAATTACGCGGTTTGGATGGCCTTTAGCGCTTGTCGGATTGAAATTTGAACAAGCAAAAGCACATCCCATTTATTCGGAGTTAATGAATTAAAATGACGACACAATCAAAAAGCCTTCGATTTGCTGATGAGTTGGCAAGTAATCCATTTGCTTGGCCTGGTGGTTATCCAATGTTTGCGATGACAAGTGATGCAGGTGTCTTGTGTCATAAATGTTGCAAAACAGAAAGAGAAGCGATTGGAACAACCACAGGTTCAGATGGATGGTGTATTCTAGGTCTTGACATCAATTGGGAAGAAGAAGATTTATTCTGTGACCATTGTTCTGGTCAGATTGAATCGGCGTATGGCAATGATCCCGAACAGGAGAATTGAATGATTACGAAACCAGATCCACTTGCTCTTGGACCAATTCTTTATACTCAAACTGTAAATAGATGGGTTAAGGAAAAACCGGAGATCCTTTATCGAATTCATGATTATCTCGTTCAGTATATTGACGGAGATTGGGGCGACTTAGACGAAGACGATTGGCAGGCAAATATTGATACGATTCGACGAAAAACACCAAATGGGCGACTGATGGGTGCTTACAAATTGACAGATGATAAAAGGTTATGGATTATTACAGATGGTTATGGGATGCAAGATGAGGGAGTAAGCTGTTGCTATACAACAATTCTTTCACCAGACGATTACTAATGAAAAACGAGAACACTGCCTCTGCAACTAATCTGCCAGATCCTGCTTTCTGGCTGTTGGAAAAGTGGGAGACGCTATGGGTTGACGAAGAGCCAGAACTTCGCGACTTGTTGGTCGAAGCTTTTAGAGCGGGCTATCAGGCAGGTTATCAAGATTGTGAAGCAAAATACGAGGCTGCTATGTCCGACATTGTTTTCCCTACTGATCTGGAGCTCGACAACAATGACTGAAGTTGAAATGAAAGCCTTTGGTGGTGCTCGCGAGGATCTTAGTATTGGACAAAAAGATTTAGCAATCGCATTAGCAAAAACAATTCTTGATGCCTATGAGGGATATTGAAGTGAGCAGATTTACAGAAAATCCTGATGAGATTGTGCTTCAAGACATTCAGATGTTTCATCTGGAAAGCATGAATGAACGCACACTTTGGATTGGTGTTTATACTGAAAGTGATAAAATCTATCACCTGAACATTTCTGCGGATGGTGATAAACTTCGTTATCATTGGAGTGATGAAACAGTATAACTAACAAGAAAGAGAGTGAGAGAGAAATCATTCCCCATAACCAATAAAAAAGGGAGCTTTCGCTCCCCCGATCCATCTCGAACACCTCAGTCTTCCAGTTTTCGGGAGATTGAGGTTATTTTATGGCCAGGAAACCGCTTCAAGGCCAGTTCCTGTGCCTCAAACGCGGATTCCGCATTGACAATGACCGTTTCACGGCGAATACCGCGATGCAGTTCAACGACATAAGCCGGCAAATAATCCATAACGATATTGTTTTATCGTTGCTTGATCATTTCATCAGCCAACATGTAGCTGAGGGATGCAACGGTTTCATGGATGTCAAGTTCGCAATCGGCAGCAAACTTTTCAAAGTCGCGGTCAAAATACTTCTGAATAAAAAATTCAAAAGCTTTCATTGCATACTCATCCCTGAGCCACTTCACGTCTTCATTCATCTTCACAGCCCTCATAAGCTTTAGAAGCTGCTTCGATGTAGGAGCGAAGCTTGGACTCAGCTTGATTAATGATTTCATAGCGGTAGTCATCAAATGACTGGCCGACATGAGTAAATTGTGACACCTTAAATTCCGGCATGCGGATCGTCATCTCAACTTCGATGATGTCGCCAACACGTTCCTTAGAGATCGAAACAGTCATGACAGGAAAGCAGTCAGTCCAGTTTATCGCCTTCAACCCACGGCGCACGAATCCGCATCTCGGGCAGTAGTTCAGATGTAGGAGACTTAGTTTCAGTGATCACGGCGGACTCTTTCCAGTCCTTCTCAATCTTATCCATCTCGTGGTGATATTCAATCTCTGCTACGTCGATAGCAACCTTGGTTTTGTAATCAATATAACGTTCTTCTAACCAGAATAATAAAGAAAAAATAAAGAAGTCAATGATTGGATTTCTGGTCTTGCAGCTATCGTAAATTCCCTTAAAAATGTTTAATTTTAATTTCGTTGGAGTGGACTCTAAATCACCCCAAATCGTGTCTTTCGATGCCATTGATCTTACCCTCCTGACGGTGGATGAAGGTTTTCAGCTCATGGAGATATACACGCAAGTCTTCAGCCTTTTCAACATGCCAGGGATCACGCGACTCCATGTAAAGTCGCATATGTTCATCAATTGCTTTCAGGATTTGATGAATCGGGGCATTCCACGCCTCACGATGGGGCGTATTGAATTCACGTTTAGACATTTGTAGACCCCACCATTAGAATCCCTAATGATGAGGTCTTAGTGAAGGGGACTTCTTTAGTTGGCTTCAAGTGCAGCAACGCGAGCCTTTAGTGATTCGATTTCACTGATGGCTTCCTGCAGCGCAGCCGTCAGCAAAGGCACCAGCTTGGACTGGTCGATGCCCTGGTAGACGGGGGTGCCGTCAGCATCGACTTCATCCTTCGTGCCAGTGATGGCTTCGGGAACTACGTCCTGCACTTCATGAGCAAGAAAACCATCAACTGTCTTATCGGGAGTAGCAATAAAGTTAAAACGGCTCGGTTTGAGTTGCCGCAGACGTGTGATACCGTCAATAACTGCAGTGACGTTTTTCTTGAGGCGGTAGTCGGAAGAAGTTGCATATGATGTTGCAGTAGCAGTTACCCCAATCGATCCAACGATTGTATTTGCACGTCTAAATTGAAATACAGTTCCATCACTGCCCTGTCTATTAAACGATCCAGCTTCTGCACTAGATGTTAATGTCAGGAAACCTGTTGGATTCAACATTACACCTATGGTCGTATCTGGTGCTGCAAATGTTGTCCTGCCTATAAGCACCTCTCCATCGCTTGTAATCCTCATCCGCTCTTGGTTAGTCGTCCGAAAAGCGATAGGGGCCGCTTCCTGTGCAATGAGGCGCAACTCGCCAGTGCCTCTGTGCGCAATCGCACTAGTGGTATTGGCACCAGTACCTTCACGAATGACCCGTAAGCCGTAATCGGTATAAGTTGTATCACCAACAAGATCAACATAAGCATTACGATTGCCACTGGCTCCCGCGCCAATTTCTAATTGTGCGTCTCCAGTAGCCGCGCCAATTTTTGCAGCTCCATTGACATCAAGCGCAGCGGCAGGGCTCGCAGTGCCAATCCCTACTTGTCCACTGGAGTTAACAACGAGGCTGTTGACTGGTGCGCTGCCGTTAAACGAATAGGCTTGAGTTGTCGTACCGTCTCCAGCACCTTTGATATTGAACGTTCCAGTTCCTGTAACTCGAAAACGTTCTGTGCCACCAGCGTTCTGAAATGCAAACTCAGCAGTGTTAGGAGAGGCTTGCTTGGCGCTAAGAATAACGCCCCAATTTGCATCAGAATAAAGCTGTCCAGCGGCAAATGTGCCGCCAGTGCCAAAACCAATATTTTGGCTTGATTCAAGTCGAGCTGTAGGACTCGAAGTTCCCACGCCAACAAGGCCAGCGGAGGTGATGCGCATTTTCTCGCTATTATTTGTCGAGAAAAGCATCTGGCTATTGGCGGCATTTGCCTGAACAAAAAGCCAGTTATTGGTGTTGTCCCAAGAAATGTGACTCTGGCGCGTACCAGAGTGCATAAACTCAATGTACTTATACTGATCTGCACTGTTTGCCTGGATAACACCAGTGCTTGAACGCACAGCTCCGTTGCAATCAAAAGCAACTGACGGAGAAGCAACACCAACTCCGACATTCCCATTGCTATCAATGAAGAGGCGGCCAGACCCACCAGTTGCTACCCCTAAAACCCCTGCGGAGGGTTGATAAAGGCCCAGGGTGGGAACGGTGCTGCCACCAGGAATTAAACTGGCACCTGTTACAGTACCAGTTGTTGTTACATTCTGACTGCCGAAATCAGGAGTTACTTTACTACCAGCAATAGCAGCACTTGCGTTGATGTCAACATTATTAATGCTGCCATCTTTAACGCCTCCACCAGATACCTGTGTAAGTGCCATGATGAAACCAAGCTGTATTAGCTTTCCGGATCGGAAGCAATAATTACACTAGGATCATTGGGCCATACAGGATAATCTGGACTGGTAATGTAAGCGTTTAATTCAGCGGCATCTGCAGTAGCTTCAATTATCGCAGCACCAGCAATAGCAGCTAACAGCTCAATCATTACCGGTAGGCAATAAAAAACCCTACGGAAATAGTTTTCCGCAGGGAATTATTTCTTAATCCCTTACCAGGGAATGCCTACAGCCTTAGTCGGTGCATGCTTTTCGTCAAGTTGAGCCTGCAGGGCTGCTTCGATCTCAGCAACCTTCTCCTCGCCAAGCTGATCTTTCACCCAGCCAACGCAGATCTCAGGCGTCAACGAATCATAAGGAATTAGATCACACTCAGGACGCTCAAAGCCCAATGAGCCATATGCGCCTGTAGAGTAACTATCATCACTGGCATCAATTTGATAATGAATTGTATAGACGTAACCGTCACTTGTCTCTCTTTCGAGCTGGGAGACACTCCAGGTAAATTCAGTACTCATGTTTAGAAATGGATCCGGTACAGTGTGCCTAAGTTAGTTTAGTGAAATGTTCGGGTAGCCGATTAGTGTCAAAGACTACGGTGGCTCAGTTTGCTATGCCGAGCCAGGCGCACAGATGAAGGGGACTACGCGTTTTCAAGGGCTGCAAGACGGTCATTTAAGGCTTGGATTTGTGCTGACTGCTCTTGTATAACTTGCTGAAGGTCAGGGGGTCTTGCGGCAATAGTTTCCGAATAAACCGGCGATGGGCTATTCAAATAGTTGAGATGATGCTCAACCAGTTCCGGTACTTCGGATTCATCGTTGGCGACAATGACGTTAAATGTAACTGGACTGCCTTGGAAGTCAGCAGTGATTTCAAAGGCGTTATCGGCGATCTGCCGGGATTGGTAGCTCACGGGAAAACTCCTAGTTGGATCAAGCGTTTGGACGGGTTCGCACGCAGAAGAACCCGAAAGTTCGTGTTGCACCAGTATTATTTGTCCAACGGTAACCGTCAATGCCAACATTGTACGCAAGGCTTCCGACTGTACCGCCTGCAGTTCCAAGACTGGTTACGTTCCCGCCTCCAGCAATCAAGACTTGAGTGTGTCCGCTGCTATGATCATTTATTAAAATTAAACCTGAAAAACTAGAAAAATCTATTGTGCCGTTATTTGCAACGCTGGTCGCACCTTCAGAAGTACTTATCGTGTACTTGCCTGGAGCTTGAATGACGGCGATGCTTCTATCATTTTTAATTCGAAGTGCTTCAGTTGGTGATGACGCACCATCAGCGGTAACCGAGAACACTAGCTTTGTTGGGCAGTCAGCATTCGCCCACGCCTGACCATCTGCGTCTGCTCGAATAGTAGCACCCTCGCGAAATACTGAACCGTCAGAGCCGGTAAACCTTACAACCCCAAGAAACGCACCGTTTGGCAGAGCTGTGTGAGATCCTGCTGTATTGTTATAGGATCTCATGAAGGTTAGACTTGGATTAAATCCAATGTTGTCCGCCTTCCAGCACGTAACCGAATAGCCAGCATCGGCATTTGCCCGTGAAAGTTGAATATCTGTATGGGATAAACCTGCAACGCCATACACACTAGACGTGCCAACTAACAGGCGTCCTGATGCATCAATACGTGCTACTTCGCTGCTGCCTCCATCTTTTTGAAAGATGTGAGGCCCTGATGTCCCTGTCCGGTAGAACATGGGACCGCTTGAGATAAGAAGGCTGTTTGTGGAATCATTCAGTATGTCGAAAGTTGCTGATCCGTTAGATGCTCTGAATTGATTGCCACCATTCCAGTCGCTATGAACACGCGCCACAGGACTCGTAGTGCCAATCCCTACTCGGCCTACGCTGTCTCCGGTTAGAAATGTTGTTAAGGAACCGCTGATGGTATTTTTAAGAAAGACCTTGGCGCTAGTTCTTTCATAGCCAATTTCTGCTGTGCCTTCTCCTGCTCCAGCAGATCCAAACTGCATATAAGAATATGCATTGGCGCCAACGTCAAAGCGAAAGCCGTCTTGTACATTGATTTGAAACTTTGCGACAGGGCTTGAAGTCCCCACGCCTACGAGGCCAGCGGAGGTCACGCGCAGGCGTTCGGTGTTGTTAGTTTCAAGCCGTAATGGATGATTTGTTACTGTACCGACAGCAGCAGCACCTGTAGCATCTGCAGCGTTTAGCTGACTCTTGACACCTCCACTTGAAGTCAAGGATAAATATACGTTTGCAGTTCCAGAAATGGATAGGTTTTCCCCAGGGCTTGAAGTCCCCACTCCCACGAGGCCAGCGGAGGTGATGCGTAGGCGTTCGGTAAGTGTTGACGCTGATGACGTGGTTCTAGTGGCAAAAGCAAGATCACCCGCTGTGTTGTTGCTGCCATCGGTTAGCAGACCTTTGATCGCCGCAAAGGATCCTGCCTGAGCGCCGACAATAAAAGCACCCCCGGCTCCTGCGCTGGCGCTATTGTGGCGAGCGACAATAAAAGAATCGTTGTTGCTTGACGTAGAAAGATTAGCTGTCGTTTGACCGCCATTGTTAAACAAAACAACACCACCCCCTCCACTGATTGCAGCTCCCGCCGAGATGGTTCCGTCACTGTTAATGAAGAGGCGGCCAGACCCACCAGTTGCTACCCCTACGGTGTTTGCGGCAGGTAGGTAGACGCCATTCGTCGGGACGCTGCTGCCGGTGGGGATGAACCGTGCGGCGGTGTTGGCGCCAGTAGTAACGGCGTTCTGGCTGCCGTTCTCCCTGAGCAACGGCGCACCGCCTGCCGTATTACCATCGTGAACGACAACGACATCCTTGTCAGTGTCTACAGTAACTTCACCAGCAGCACCAGTAAAAGTACTGTGCTCTGCAGTCGTACCACGACGGAACTGTACTTGTTGTGCCATTAGGTCAAGCTCCCGTAATCGCTGGTACCAGTAACAGAGCCAGTAATTAGCCCGTAATCCAGGTTTCCAGCGCCAGCGATTGTTAATGTATTTGCGTTATCGTCATACGTCAAATTAATACCGGTACCAGCAACCAGAAGAGAATTCACGCGATCATCAATTGATTCGTTTTTTAGTAACTCTGCTTGAGTGAGCGCCATTACCGAGGCCAGGCTGTCAATAGGATTCCTGATTCTGATAAGCAAAACCAATAATTGAGACAGTCTTAGGGCTTGACACCTGGTCCCGTGCGTATCTACCTTGAATATGTCGCGTTCCACACATACGCCATGACCAACCTTCGTCTCACGCCTGCCCAGCGGCGTTTTATTGAAGAGTTTGACATTTACACCCGCCGAGGCACAGAGCCTCAGGAATACCAGTCCCTCAGAGACCTCTGGAGCGTCCAGCATCGCACGATGAACTGGTGTCAGCGGATGGGCCTTTTATCCCGTCGTGGTATCTCCAGTAAGACAGGCAATCCTGTATTTGTCGTCAATCCTGAAAAACGCGAAGAACTGGGTTTACGGAAGCCAGTATTTAAAGCCAAGTTGTTACGACCCCGCAAGCGCCTGATCCGCGTTCTGTGACCAAAACCCTCCGGTAAACTGGAGGGTGCCCTTGAAGCATTAAGTGGCGATGCAGCGCTCTTGTAAAGCGAAGATTGCTGGTTCGAATCCAGTCAGGGGCTCTAAAAGAAAAACACTCTGGGAAATATGGGCAAGAGCCTTGGGAGAAAAGGCTCACAATGAAAATAAAATCGCTGATCATATTGCTATAATAAGAACAACTATATTTGCGATGTATTTTATAACAAATTTTTTTATTGTAGCTGGAGTCATCAGGCATTGGAATGATGCCCATTAAAAAAGCCACCTTTCGGTGGCTTTTTGATCAAGCTACTTGAACATGTCTCCAGGTTCTTTCGGCATGTATATGAGAAATACATGCCATCGAGACACCATATTCTTTTGCAATTTCATCCCAAGCGGCTAGCTGTGAATTGAATTGCTTCATGTAAACTGGGCTAGCAAAGCGTTCTTTGATTTGCCGAACCTGAACTTCGGTTAAACGAGAGAAAGGATGCCGCTCTCCGCGCCGAACTGCTGCAGAATAAGTATATCTGCGACGAGGTTTTGTTTGCCTAATAGATTTATCCTGCTTAGGCTTGGGAGCAAGAATCAAATCAGCAGCACCATTTTTAATCTCTCCAATATTTTTCATTGGAGCTTTGATCATAATTGTTGCCCCGTCTCTTGTCGCAGTAATTGTTAAACTACCTTCGTTAAAAGAGAAGATTGGCTGATCGGCTGCCTTGAGCTGGAGAAGCTTAATGCTCGAAAACTGGAAATGATCCATGAGTGGGAGCTGGTGAGTGCAGTGGAGGCTGCTGACGAAATATTAGCAGTGCTTCGCGGTTTGACAAGGGTTGTTACGGTCAAATTTGATGCCGTGCAACGGACATTGATGATTAATAAAAAATAAATGTTTTGTGCCATAGGCGCCTTCGCCTCGACAGTTATCGAGGACAGGACAGGTGCAACCAGACTGCAATGCTGCATCTGATCCTGGATTGGTTTGAGACATCAGTTCGACTCAGGATTGGGAAGTATGTTCATCGAAAGCCAATATGTAGGTACCTCGTCAGGTAAAGGAACAAATCCTTGTTTCCAGTGAGCCATCATCCATCCGGTTTCAGGGTAAAAACCAAGAAAAGTTTGATTCACTGGTGGATATGATTCGCTGATCGAGGTTGGTTTATAAGGCCAACCCCAGCGTCTCAAAATTTCAACGGCAAATATTGGAGCAAGTGTGTCCTCTGATTCTTTTGGGAAATCAGATTTTAAATCTTTCCACAAAGCAATGAAATCTTCTTCAGTTAACATATTTACCACACGCCTCTAAATTAAGTTTCTTCTCAGAGCAATATTTTCTCATGATATTCTCATGAGACTTATCCTGAAAAGTTGTTTCTGCAAGATGCAGGCTAAAAACACAAGCCATTCCAGCAAGGAACGCAAGAAGAAGAGATTTGTTTTTCATGTTGCAAATTTCGACCAAGCACAATATTCGCGAGGCACATTAATCAATTTAAGTTCTACGGATGAATTGGTTTTGCCGCGAATACACTTCCACGCCGCTAGAGCGCTGTACTCCGACATAAACAATGTTGCTTGCCGAAGATCGGCGACGAAGTGTCCGTCCGTCGCGAGATACCCGGCTTTGGAGTGAAGTACGAATCTTTGGTTGAGAATCATGGTGGGTAGAATTTACTTGAGGCTGTAAGTCAAACATTAACTCCAGCCCTCGGCGCACGGTAGAAGGGCTAGTGAATGTTAACACCCCCTCAACGCGCTTCCTTACACAATTTGCAATGATAAGACTTTCTGATTTGAATTCATCAGAAGTATTTTCAATGCCATCATAATAAATGGCAAGCTCTTTTGCGATTTGATCGCAAAGATCCTCAAATTTCAGAAGCCGGTTGATCGGTTCCATCTGTTTAAACTAATTTTTCAAGACGTTGTTTGACAATGTCAAGGATCATCTCATCGAGTTCCTTACATACACACTTCATGGCAATTTCGGCCATGAAATAAAACTCTTTTGGGCAGTTATATCCATCAAGGTGAGGACTATTTGCTTCGCTCCACATTTGCCACATGTGCCTAGCAATCTTATCGCGGAGCGGATAGTTCACTTTGTTGCACGGGAATGTGATACTCACATGATTCCTCTTTTCGTGGAAAATCTGCGTACCATTGATAGGGACTGGATTTTTTCATTAAAAAACGAAGGCAGTTTTGTTTCATTGGGCAACTGTCGTCAAGACAGCAGGCCATGTCACTGGGCATGCATTATCGCTCGGACTCTTCAAGCATAAGGCCAGCAAAGAACAATGTCAAGCTCCCAGTCCTCTGGAGGTGTATTGGCTGCATATTCTTTAAAGTAATCCTTCATTCTCTCCGGCTCGATTCCACAGTGTTTGGCTGCTGCAGGAATATTCATTCGCCCACGAAATAGGGCGTACAAGGCTTGCTCTTTAGTATTCATGATTCAATATTATCAAGCAGTAATATATAAACAATGCACGCAAGAACACCAAGTAAAATTATCGATAATCCAATGATTATATCCCAAGGAAGTTCCAAAATAATAACCGGACGCAAGTAAAGTTTACCGTTGGGATCCTAGCTTAACTGGAGTCCAATTGTGCCTGGCTGGCTTTGGAGGGCAATCGTCGGATTGTCAGCGGTAATTGCCTTAGTTACCACCTTACAATGGGCCTCTTGTCGATTTTATGTGCTACCGACAGTGTGGCCGTGGTACGCCAAGTACATTGGAACTGAGCAATCAGAAAAGATTGATCCAGCTCCTATGGGTTGTAATGATGCAGACAACAGATCAATTGCCGTTTTAATGGGATTATTAACGACGCTCATCTCTCTCAGCCGCAACGCCGAGTAGTCACCATTTGACGCGATCAGCCCAATAAGCAGCCGACATCTTGCCCTTGGCAATATTTTTAGCATGGCGTGCCTTGAAAGATGCTCGTTTATCTTTCATCACCTCGCTCTCGCCAGCCTTAGGCTTGCCAGCAGTCTTCGCTCCTTGTTCGCCAAAACGGATCGTCTTGATGTTTTCACCGTCTTTCGCGACAACAATGTGGCTTTTTGTTGGGTGAGAAGGGGTGCGCTTAGGCTTATTGTAGCCATCAACGCCTGCCCGCTCAAGCCTTGGATCTTTTTTGCTTGCCATTGTTCTTCTTTGATACGACAAGTTTTCCTGCTTTTTCAGTAACAGTCATGCCAGCCTGTTCTGTCTGGCGCTTTAACGACTGATATTTGTCAGCAGTCGTCATTTTTGCTGATTTCTTTTTCACTTTTTCTTCTTCCGCTTTTTAGCGGTCTTTGCTGCAGCTTTGAAGTCAGCAGCACTCGGAGCACCCTTGGCGCCGGGACTACGCATCCTTTCGTCACTGCCAGACTCAATCCTTTTGCGTTTAGCATGGATATTGGCATAAAGACCAGGCTTAGCCATCGTCAATCCGAGATTGACTTAGGCTTCCTGTTTTGTTAAATGTACAAGACTATACTCTTTTTGGTCTCTGGTTGGATCAAGAGCGCCAAAGATAAGGCTATGACGATAAGGTTTGATGCCTATCATGTCACAATAATGCTTATTCAAGGCAACCATGTCATCATTAAGAGCTAGGTAGCACATGTTATATTCTTTGTCCATAATGACTCTGACCCCAAGGGGAATAATCCCTTCTTCCCCAAGGGTGTCCAGTAGACCATTAAGTCGCTCTCTTACAGTTCTTGTTGGATTGCCGTCAGCATCATAGTAAAATCCTGAGAATACATAGATATCAACAATCTCGTTTCCTTCTTTTCTTACCTGCATAACAAGGCGGTCAAAAACGGTAACGGAAAAAATCTGTTCTGCTATATCAACGTTGCGACGCACATCAACAACAGTATCTCCGAGGGATCTCCGCGAAAAAGGGATCTCACGAATAAAATCGAGCAAGGCATAGACTGCCTTCTGTGTAGGATAGGTGTTAGAACGCATGGGGATCAACCCTTAAAAGCTTCTCAACTGTAGCAGGTGAAACCCTGATTGTCAACCGATTCAGTGCTCTGACCTATAAAACTCAATAATTCAGGTGGGTAGAGCGCCTTTTTAGGCACAAAATACGCTTTCCTGCCACCAGCGGGATCTTTTATGTACTCCGTTTTAGCACATTCCGAGTGAGGTATCCAACCATGAATCTGAATCTCCCTGTTCTCTATGGTAACTAACCAGTAAATCTTGTCAGGCTTATCATCGAGCTGAACAATAAGGTCGTAATTATGCCTAGCTCTCGTCTTGACATCAATGTTATATGGTAAATCATAAGAATCTCTCGTTGGATTTTTATCCTTAAACAAATAATCCTTTAGGCCAAGATAGGAAGCTACTGCCACCTCTCCGGCTGCGCCTATCTTATGGTAGAAGAGAGCCAGCTCACCGGTAGATGCTCCACCATTGCGTCCGAGGACGTTTCGTTGCTCATTCACCTCTTGGCGTCTGGCCGCCTCCAGCAGAGCCATTAACCGCTCCTCGTCGGATAGTCGAAAAATCATATAAAGAAGGGAGTCACGTCATCGTAACTCCCTTGTCAAGGTATTAAATTTGGGCTATGCAAATTTTTGTTACACCCCTTGAGGGACTGGTGATGGCGGCAAATGCTCCGTAACTCAAATCGAGGATGCGGCCAGAAACGTATGGTCCTCGATCATTAATTCGGACAATTGCCGATTTTCCTGTTGCTTGATCTGTAATCTTCAATTTTGTGCCAAACGGCAAATAACGATGGGCTGCTGATAGACCGTAAGCATTGAATGATTCCCCGTTAGCTGTTCTGCGCCCATGGTAACCATCTCCAATTCCGTAATGAGATACATAAGAGCAGCCGAGGCTACCGGCTTCTGCCGGGGCTACTGCAGTCGTGAAAGTGCAACCGATCAGGACAGCAGTAGAATAAATTTTTTTAAGCAATAATAAAAACAGAACTCAACGACATTGATCCCCAATGCCAGGGCGGGCAAGCCCGAGTGGCTGCAGGGCAGCTCACTTCGGCTAGTTTACCGGGCGTGTCCAGACTTGACAAATTCCTCTGCCTCGCTGAGATCAATTTGAGCAATCTCATATGTGAGAAATTTGTGTCCACACTTGGGACAGACCCTTATTCTACGCACCGTATGACCAAGTGATTCTGATCCCATCAAGTTGCTGACAGATCCGCATTTCACGCATTTCATGGTCTCATCGCAATCGATCTCCATCTTAGCGACACGAGGATCAATTAAGCTTTTTCTCTTTGCAGCAGACAAATGGCCAAGAATCTGCTTTTTATTTATCAGTCCTGCCAGTCCTTTCCAGGCACAGTAATCCCTATCGTCATTCCACAACTGCCAGTTACAAAAATGCCACATGGCATGCTGGCGAACTGTCACCTCAACAATATTCGAAGGTTCATTAGATCCACCTCTATATCGAGGCAAGATATGGTGACGATGCAAAGAATCAACTAATTCTGGTTCAATGTATCGATTGTTTATACCCGAGGTGAGATTCGAACTCACGCTGGAACGATTTTAAATCGTTTGCCTCTTCCGCTGGGCTACTCGGGCTAGTGGTGCTCCTTGTGAGGATCGAACTCACCTAAGGCGAATTATGAGTTCGCTGCATTCACCAGATTGCTAAAGGAGCAGTGGCAGGCGCGGAGGGACTCGAACCCCCATAAGGCATCTTAGAAGGATGCTGCATTATCCATTATGCTACGCGCCCGCAGCTCATCAAGTAAAGCACAGGCGAAGCAAAAAGACAAGGCCTACAGAGGGCCAAAACGGAGCCCCAAACAATGACGAAACAATGCTACCTGTGGCTAAAAAGACAGCAAAATAAAAACCAAACGCACATAGGGCATAAAAGGTTGCTCGACCTGGCTTGAATGCTGCTAGGGCAAGAAATTGGCCAATGGCGCTTTGAGGAAATTTATTTTTAGGGCTCTTAGGAGTTTGCATTTTAAAATACGATAATATCTCCAGTTTACAGCGAAAATAACGGCACTAAAAGGAATCATTTTTTCTTACGCCCGCTCTTCTGAGTCTGTTTCTCCTTTCGCTCCTCTTCTTTCACCTGCTTCTTCTTGGCCACATGTTCCAGCGTCTTCCGAACAGCCTCCTCTCTGCCTGGACTCTCTAGGCCTTTTTCTCCAAGCACTCTGGACCAAAATCCTGGGTCAAACGAGCCTGCCATGGAGCAGCGGGGTATGGCTTGTTTTTGGGTCCTTTATAGTACCACCAATTTTTAGTACTTGCATCTAGTCTCTCCCAGTAAAAAATTACAACTTCATTCCAGCAATTCCCATGTAAGTCTCTACCTTCAACAACATAAGAAGGGCAGCGCATTGCAGCCATATCAGGGACCAATCTCGCACCGATTCGATTCCAGCTCGGCTGTTTACCTTTCCAGGTAACAGAACAAGACGGCCAGGGGAGGTCTTCCCTGTCGTACAGCCTACAGACTGGAGCTATGATCTGATAGACAAACGAACCACCATGAGACCGGATAAGCTTCCCGCTTATTAATGGATGGTTCAAACAGATAAAGCCTGGAGATTAATCATATGTCCATCCATGATAACCGTGCAATCCTTAATGGCATCTTCAAGTTCCTGACACGCTTGAATTAAATCAAAAACGTTGTCAAAGGTCATCTCTACAATATTCTGACCAGCTTGCCAGGCAAACTGATCGGCGTGTTCAGGATGAAATTCAAAACGTGCTATAACCATTTTGATGTCCTTTTTTGTCAATATATCGTTTTACTGAGCTCTTTGAGCCGCAGCTTGTAATCGATCAGGAGATTGCTGATTCTTTATAGGCTCCCTTGGGTTTTCGTTTTGGCTGGTCGGGCTAGCCGATGAGTTTGGTGCGGACTCCTGGAAAGCTTCTTGACGCTTTACAGTCTCATCGATTGACTTTTTAAGCTCATCTTTTCTTTCTTTATCAGTCCGATTGATTTCTTCGTCAACCCTCAGGTCTGGATCAAGAATACCACCACGTTGTAGCTCATCAAGAATTGTCCTCTTGGAAAGAATGCCTTGCGAGTAAAGATTAACGAGCTGAGCAATTTCAGATGCGCCCAAGGGCTTATTGATCAGGCTGTCATTCATGGCGATGCCAGACTCAGATGTAATCTGCTTTAACTCGCCGTTATAGGCCGCCCATAGCCTCATAATGATATTGAAAGCAGCCGTCTTGTTACGAACTAACGCGGATACCTGAGAGGCTATCTGGGAAGCCCTTAAAGATGCTTCGGTAGCAGTCTTGATATTTGCACCGTATAAGAAATTAAGACCACTACGGTCCATCAACTCCTCAACGTGTCTAATCTCAGCCTGATGGCGCTCTAAACTTCTCCCCGATGGCTCCGCAAATTCAAACTTACCACCTTCGGCATCAAGGTCAACAGCCGTATTGGGACCAAGGACTAAAGGTACAGGTCTGCCATCAGGGCCAATCCTTGCCCCGGTTCTGACAGGCACTGGCATCGCGCATTTATGCAAAAGCTCCTGCAGGTCAGAACGCATTTGAAAATGCTGAATTGAGAGTTCAGCTAATCCGTTCAGCGGTAACTCACCTTGAGCGAAATGAGGGGAAGTGGCTCCATACCAAACAAGGGGGACAACAGGAAGAGATGTTCTTACTTCGCCGATCTTCTTCTGTTGCCATTGATTGCCAACTTTGTCAAGGCGATAGGTTTCAACTAAGTTTGGACGAACAACATAGTAAATTGCCTCAAGCTCTACTCCGAATCCATTCGGAATTGGAATTTGACGCATTTGCCGAATCGTAGCATGAGCAATTCTTTCTCTACCATTTTCATAAACGACCGACCAATTGATCACATCTTGGCGATCAATCATAATTAAATATGGTCTTCTTCCACTTTGCTGTTCATCTAGGAAATTTAATTCTTCTTCTTCTTGTGTCATGTCTACCATAATGTAGACACCACCATCTCTCAGCGCTCTTTCGTCACAACGATTCCAAAAACTCTGAATGCTCTCACCTTGAAGGTCAATATTTTTCTCGGAATCAGCCATCGACACGGGGGCGTCGACAAGTTGAAAACGATTTAACAATCCTGCATAGGCTCTGATACTGTCCCTATAAATAGGAGTATAAGTTGCCCTATGTAATCTTTCCTCGTAAGCCTTCTGAGGCTCGGCTTGCTCTTTATGGAGATATTTTTCTTTTACAGAAATATTTGTTCCTTTTTTATTAGTATAAACTGAATCCAGCAAATACCAGCAGTCTGAGGCGACTTCAAGCGATGGTAATTGTCTTAAGAGTTCTGGTCGATGATATGAAACCAGACTAGGATCGCTGGTCGGATGAGGAACTCCAAGCATTGCTATCTCAGCGGAGTGATGCCTTCACGGCAGAATATTATTTGTCGTATCACACGACTCCTATTAGTCTACCTTCAACCTTTGCTGGGGACAGGACCTTTGTCATTCATGTACCTTCCCGTGACAGCATAAGATCTCAGTGGGGCTACGTCTAAAGAGTTAAAACGTAACTGTCCAATCCTCATTCCTGGCCACAATTCAATATTGTGACGTTGGTTAACATTTAAAAGCTCTAGGGTGATTTGACCCGTAAATCCAGGGTCGATGTATCCAGCCAGAAGATGTTCAAGGCCTTCCCTAGCCCTGCTACTCTTCAACTGAAATTGGCATTCAACCCAATTAGGGATCCGAACGCATTCTTCGGTGTGGGCGAGGATGAAATTACCGGGTGACAGTGTGTAGCCATTAGTAATGTCAACCTCGCGCCATCTCACTCTTTCATTTGCGGGACCGCACACTCGCCCCTCGACCCGTATTACGGAACCAAGAGTAACGTCCATGCTCGCCGGATTGATAAAGTCAACATCGAGAGGTTCGACGAGGCCAGATTTACGGCAAAGATCTCTGATCTGATGGTCTACGAGTGTGCTCATGATCAAATCGATTGACCGACCTGATCGCCATCCTTCTCCGCTTCAGAAAGGCACTTGTCGCTATCGCAACCAGCGGCCCCTTTCAGTTCGTAATCAGGCTTGTCGTACTGATTCAGAACATCAAGGAAACTGACCTCGTCCTTGCCTAGAATGACTGGCAAAACAGATCGATACGACTCCGATATACCATTCAGTCTATCAAGGGTCGTCTTATCAATTGGCTCAAACGGCAAACGAGGGAAGGTTTCATTTTCGTCAAACCGAGCTAGCAAGGCGGCAGAGATGTAGCCAGTATCATTCTTGATTGAGTCGTGAATTAACTCAGTCAGAACTGGGATTTCGTTTTCTCTATATTCAATGGTGGCGCTTGTATTGTGTTCAGTGTAATACTTTTGAACCTGCATATACAGACCCCATTGAGATTCTGCAGGCAATTGGCTTAATTCAAACTGATCACATCCCTCAAGATTAGCCCAGGATACCTCTGTGGGAATTTCAACCAAAACTTCCTGAACGCGATCGTCAAGGATGTCATCCAAAAGATTGCCATTTTCATCTTTTGCTGACTGAGCAGGGATAACATTGTAACCCCAATCTCTCAAAGCTGACACCAACGGGTCGGTCTTGCCAAAAGTAATACGACGGATGAAACGTTGAGCTTTGGGAGGATGCCATCCAGAAGAAGCACCTGTAAGCAAACTTTTCGTGCCAGCAGGTTGTACGGTTGTTGTACGGTTGGGTACGCGCAGTCCGTGTTTAATGCAGTATTCGGAAATCGTTTCCCTAACAATAGAACGCCAAAGCGCCAAGTATTTCATTTCTAAATCTTGATACTTTCTGCCAGCGTTATTATTAGGACGACCCTTCATCATCCAGCTAAGCCATTCGGCTCCAAAGGCTTGAACAAAGAAATCAAACAGACCGGTAAAACTTACGCCAACAATGGGGTCAATCTCACGGCTGTATTGATAGCGCTCATCTTTAAATTCATGGTGCAGTAAGGCAGCAACTTGTAAAGCCCCAGCCTTGAAAGCATCAATTTGAGCCTGACGATCGTTAGGATCAATTGTATTCAAATGTACTTCAGAAAGATTGCAGTGGAAGTCGCTGCCAATGATTTCACCGCAAGGATTAAGGCCGTACCGGCTAATCCGATGCTCAGCCTCTCTCTTTTGCAATTTGATTCCCTTCTCGTAGCCGTATAAAACTAAGAATGATTCTGCAAATTCACGCCCCTTTGCATACTCCCTTAGGAAGCGCTGTTTTGATTCTTCCGTATCAAGCAAGTCAGCATTGGCTCTCAAAAGAGCCTGCGGGACATACTGAATAGCTCCTTCACCGCTGTAGAACTGCTGGCGAATTGACTCTTCTACTTCATCTTTTGAAGGCTTAAAGTGATAGCAGGAAGTATGATTAGCCATCCGAAGGGCTTCTTTTTCGGAGTCGACCCGCCAGTTGCCGTTTTCATCTTGGGAATAAAGACCGGATTTGGAGTTAACTGCTTGGGTATCATCCCAAGAGAATTGTCTCATTCCTGCGCTGCGACGAATGTTGCCGGCAACAACGCAGGCTGCAGCCTCGTCAATGATAAGGCAGCATTCGATGGCAGTCAACTTGCGACCAACTGCTTTGTTAAGGATTTTTGCAACCCTTTCGAACATCTCTCGCAGCTTGATTGGATTGGCAGTTCCACCAAAACCTTTTAACTTTTCGCCTGCAGAACGAATATTTCCAAGATCAATGATTAATTGAACGTCATTACCAGTAGGATTGCAAGCAAGATCGAGGATCGCCCGATAAGCTTTTACCCAGCCTTGGCGGCTATCGCCAACGACCAATACATACTCATTCTCGCCACTCTCTTCCGGAGTAACAACAAAAGTTTCATCCTGCCTCTGCGCAGGTTCAATGCCGCCAACTTCTGTCGTTAGTACAATATCAATAAAATTTTCAACCGAAGGCAATGCATCAATAACATGCGTCTCAAGCATCGCTCCAGTGCCTGAGCCCATCATGGCAAGCTCCATGATTAGCTCAAAGGCCTCTAGGTCTACAACCCTAGTACTAGTACAATTGTACCAACCACTATAGTTTTGTTTCTTTTTAGCCCATTCCGTACCGGCGACCCAAAAAGCTCTGCCAGACGGGAAGCATGCCTGCTTTAGAGCTTGCTTGATAACGAGATGCTTTTCTTCATTTGTAAACTGACCGATTATTGCAATTGAGTTAACACAACGGGTCATAGCCTCCTTGAAATTCTCCCTTGTCCCATCAGCCTTGCGGCGGCTGTAAGTGCGATAGAAAACTGCCTCTGCACTGGGAGCGGCCTTGGAAAATTCTGCCATCCGTGTGATGATCGGTAGATACAGTCTACCGGCGTTGGCTACAAATTTCCTTATAAATCATAAATTTTGCAACCAATGCAAGCTGGCTCTTCAAGGCACTTTTTCTGCCAAAAGTCAGCACGTTCTTGGTCTAAATCCTTAACTGGCTCATCCTTTTGGTGGGATGAATCCTTTTGAGTGATCATGATTTTGTTTGCGAAGTGCAAATAGACCTGGCACTAAATGGTAGGACTGGTCAAGTTCGTCCTTTTCTGCCACGCCAATGAGGCTTGCTATCACGAATAGCTCGCGATGCCCTACAGCAGATTTGTATAAAGCAATTTTAGCTTTATACCAAAAGCTGCTGTCTTCTTTGTTAATTTCAAACAACAGAGAGGCAGCCTCAGCAATTCGATCTTCTAAAAGCAGAAGATGAACTTCGTCACAGACTTTCTTGATGTACTGCCCCTCGTTACTAATCATGACTCAACCCTTACCTTGTCCTCTGTAGAATTTACGCTTAGGACTGCGCTTTGTACGACCTTGTGCCAGACGGGTTCTGACCCTTCGGCCGTCACCAATTCTTGTTCGCTTAGGAGGCGCAGATTCAAATACGGTGGCAGTCTTCTTGGACATTAGTGTCGTTCCTGTATTGAGGTAAAGCGGAAAGGAGGAACAGGAATTTGCATCCTCTCAAAATCCGCTTTCAGTTTACGGTAAATAATGTAGGACTGAATAAGCAAAACGGCATCCAGAAAAAAGATTTTCACCTTCAACCAGATGGTCTCAGCAGCAATGGCCGCATCGACAGGATAAAAAATGGCTAAACAGATGAGCGTCAGATAAAGAAAGTACAGCCCCATTGTTCATGGTGTTACCGTCAGGATAGTGTGCCTTCGATTTCTTCAGTAATCGACTTTGTCATTACGTCTTCAATATGAATCAAGACTTGATCAGAATCGTCAACTTTCACAGTTGGCCTTGCAAGTGGCCTTAACTTTTGTAAGTACCTAGGCTCAGCAACTGCAAGTATAGCCATAACGCTATAAGGAGTGCAGTCAACCAAAGACTGCCCTTCAAGCTCTTTTATCCTACTCCAAAGCCAGATCATATCCGGATTAATCAAGTTATCCATTAATGATCCAAGCATAAACCGCAAAGATGGCTGATGGATATAAAGACGAAGTAATCTTTTTTCCACAATGGAGCGAGTCCAATATTTATCCGGCCTTCTCCAAACCCTTTGTCCCGGTGTGCAAGAGGTATCTGACTGAAGATTTTTAAGTATTTCCGCCGCGACATTTTGTTTGTTCTGAGCAAGCCGAATTGCCGCCTTGTCAAAATAATGAGCCCGTAAAGCCGAACTGGTTATATTTGAAATAAGTTCTTTGACTTTACTTTCAACTTCTTGAATTTTTGATGTATTAGTAAAGTCTAAATTTAAAAGCCATTTATCAAGAATCCAATCAAGCCATGGAATAGCATTGTCAATAGCATCCTGAATATTAAAACCATTTTTTATTGCTTCATCTGGGTCCTTGCCGCCGGATATTGAAGCTATTTTTACGTCAAGCTTTCCAGATAACGTCAAAGACTTAACTGCGTTTAAAAATATTCCTATAGCTTTTTCACCGCCCTCATCAGCATCCATGCAAAGAACAAAACTATTTGTTCTGCGCATCATTCGCTGTATAACATTGTCAGATGGAGAAGCAGTACCCTGCAAAGCAACAACATTTTTAATGCCAGCTTGCCACATCGAAATGACATCAATATGACCTTCTACGAAAATACATTGCCCTTCGGAGCGCATCGACTCCATTGCATCATATTCGTTGAAAACAATTTCTGACTTATTGAAAATGAGATTATTTTCAGTGTTTTTATATTTTGGCCTATCATCTCCGATTGCTCTTCTGCTAAAGCCAACAACTCTACCCATGTAATCTTTAATAGGTATTACAAGTCGATTTTCTTTTGGGTCATAACCGAGACTGAACTGCCTAGAAGTTTCAGGTAAAATACCACGCTGTTTAATAAAATTAATAGCAGTTTCACTCTGCTTTAATGTCGACCTAAAATACTCGTGTTTTTGATGAGCTTCATGCAATGCGGCATCGATTTTTTTCTTTTTCTCAATTGCTACACCGGGATCTTCGTCCTTGTAGATAACCTGTATATTATTTGATGCTGCAATCCTTTCACAAGCCTCCCTGAAATTTAAGCCATACTTCTTCTTAATGAAACTGATTACATCACCACCCTCTCTGCAGACGTGACAAAAAGTGAAACCTTTTTCGTCTGAGATCGTAAGAGATGGATTTTTATCTTTATGCCAAATACAATGTGTAACGAATTCTCTTCCTACTCTTTTAAGAAATACACCTTCTTTTTCAAGAACGGCAGAAACCGTCAGGCTCTTAATCTTTTCTATCGTTTCCTCTGAAAGCGCCAAACCGAGTCCTTTTAATATTTGCAGTGTATCCACGTCATCGCGGACTGCAACGTCTCAAAGTGAGACTAAATAAAGATTTTAGACATCAAATCGAATTGAGTTTTCAGTAAAAGCCTTTACCTGATTGTACGGTATGCGAGTCGAAGGGTTGTTGAAATAATTTGAAATCATTTGCTGCTCCTGCTCCGTCATTTGACTCCATCCCATTTTGGTTAATACCTGAAACCTTTCTGCAAAATTAATTTCCTCTGGCTCAAGTGACTCTGTTGGATTGGCTTGATCGTTCAACTCAAGTGGCGGGCCGGAGCAAACGCCTTTAATTTCCTGCCATTCTTCAGAGGTTATTTCCAGAGCCTTTGCAATCTCGTCATCCAAGAATCCTTTATATAATAACTTTCTGCCTCTGATCCATGTCTCACGCATCTTGTGCGTCAAACGCATTGAATATGTTTTATCTCTAATCCAGTGAAGAAGTTCTCCTCTAATTGTGGGGACCGCTAAGCTGCTGAACTTATAACCAGAAGAAGGATCATATCTGTACGCCGCCTTGCATAATCCTTCCAGCGCAGCGCCCTCAAGGGTATCGTAATCGATGTCAGTTGTTCTTTGTAGCCGCCAAGCTTCACGGCGAGCTAAGTTGATATTATCAGAGGCTAACTTTTGTTGCTCTTTTGATAATTGAAACTGCCTGGCTTTGCGTGCCATTTAAATAACTATTTATACCAGTGTATCACTATGAGTTATAGATACTGCCTTCATCAATATATCTTGTGCCCCTACCCCAAGTAACCTGAGTCAACTGAGGTGCGGTTCTTTGAAGGCAATAGTTGATCGCCATTGTCACAGCGTCAACCTGGTCGTCATTTTTTGCCGCTGGGAACAAACTAAATTCTGATATAAAGGCATCAAGCCAAGGAGCGCTAGCGGGCAAATAGACATTTCCAGCTTCAACCACAGGAACAATGCCAGCAGCCCTAGCCTCTTTGCTCTTTTCTGGCTTGAATCCAATCAATCCTGGAATTTTCTTTTTGGCCATTTGATAAACAGCATAACCACTTGCAGCAAGTTCAATAACTGTTCCGTCAAGGACGTGTCGTTTGTACATTCTTGAAATCATTGACATAGTGCCAATAACGTCAGTTTTTTCCCTAAATAAATCTAAAACATAAAATGAATTACCCGCTTGGCCAATAACAGCGCCGACAACAAAGTCACTCGTATTTGCGTCCGTAAAGGTACAGTCAACAGAAAGCATTATTCTGCTAAAATCCGGCATAATTGTATCATGTTCATAATATTGCCACCAATCAGGATTGAACATGTTACCGCCAACCGGGGCGGGTCTTTGTTGATAAAGCGAGGCAAATTCTCGCGCTCCAATTGCTTCCCTAATCCTTTCGTAATCTTCCTCGTCATACCTTTGAGGACATAATGCCTGACCTTCTTCTTCTCGCCAATCGGGCACTACTTCACAATGCCCAGGTAAGGGTGGACGACTTCCTTCATCCTCAAACAATGCAGGTAAATCAACAATAGTCCAATTCTCTCTACCTCGTTCGCTTACATTAAGCTCGTTTTCAATAAGTTGTCCAATCATGTCTGTTTCAGACCATCTAGTCTGAATGACAACAATAGATCCAACCTCAGGCTCCAAACGTGTATACAGGGTTGATGCATACCAGTCCCAAAGCTTTTCCATCAAACGAGGACTTTCGGCTTCTTCCCTGTTTTTAACGGGGTCATCAATAATGAGGAGGTGGCCAGAACGGCCCGTAATGGCACCCCCAACACCTGCCGCCCATAAACCACCACCGCCCTGGGTCCCCCAGGCATTCACGGCCTGAGAGGTGGGGTCTAGCTGCCCTCCAGCTTCTTTAAAGAAGTCCCTAGCCTTGCGGGAGAATCCTTGACTAAGTTCTGCCGAATAAGAAGATATACCTACAAACCGATCTGGATGCGCCAACAGGTATGCAGCAGGAAGTAACTGAGAACTGAGAAGACTTTTCCCCGTTCTTGGCGGAACCTGCAAAATTAGCCTTGTGCATTCTCCGTCAATAATCCGTTGAAGTTGTTTAATTAATACGGCGTGAAATTTATAGAACTTGTAATTTGGATAAACTTCTTTGATGAATTTATGAAGAAGTATTCGTTCCCCTTTCTCTTTTAATTGCAGCTTCTTTTCTCTCAGGGCTTTAAGCATCCCCTGAGATCTTGCTGATTTTTGTAAGTAATCCCTGCCGAGTTTATTGGCCATTTTCTAGTTCCTTGGCTCTTTCACTGCCAAGGCGAATAGATTCAACCCAGTCATCCTCAGTCCAGCTTTCAAAAATGGAAGCAAACGGATGATCTTCGTCCCATTCAATAGTGAGACTGCCGTCTTCGTTTTCAATGACTCTTAATTTTTGATCTTCCATTTGTTTTATTCGTCTAACTCAATTATATCATCATCTACTTCGTCAATCTCTTCGACTGTAACTCGTTCAAGTTCCTGCTCCACAAGCTGTAGCATATCCTCCACACCTAAGGCAGATGCCCAGGCTTGTCTCGATTGCTCTGTGATGTTAGCCGTTGCACGAAGCAAACCAGAAACAAGAGCCATTGGGACCTCCTCGCCTCGATCTTGAGCATCTTTAACTCTTTTAGTTAGAACGCAAAGAAGGTCTTCAGAGATTTCCATCATCATACGAGCTTGCCGCTCAGATGCATCTCTAAATTCAATAATAGATTGCTTATGACGCCTTTCGCGCATCTTATCTGCATCACGCCAAGTCATAGCAACCTGCTCTTTATCCCATTGAGCTGCTCTTTTTTCCCATTCAAACTTTTTAGCCCAAGTACGAACTGTACTTGAATCTACACTTGCAGTTTTTGCTACAGGTTCAAATGAGCGATTAGCGCCCATCCTTAAGTATTCTTGGAACGCTTTAAATTGGTTAGCATTTTCATGCTTACCATATTTGGTTCTAATCTCGTATCCCCTGCGGAAATCGTAGCAATGACCTGCCACTAGTTAATTTATGAATCCCGTTAGGATGCCATATTGCTATCCTCAATCTCAAACCACTCCAGCACCGCTTCCATGGTGCATTTAACAATGGTATCTACAAGAAGAATATCATCTGGTTTTTCAACATGCTTATGAGCCCTGTTATAACCATAAAGAACTCCTTCTTCAATTGCCTGCAGCAGAACCGGATAAACTTTGGGTTTTAACATTTTCAGGATCCGAATGCGGCCTCATAGGTGTTTGGTAATTGCTGCTTAAAGATCTCAAGAATTGCTAAAGCAATCTCCCGATGTTCAAGTTGAGTTTCAACTCCACTGCGAACCTGTAGATAATGTATCCAATCACGCACTGAACCATGCATATACAAGCGAGTTCGCGATGCCAAGGGTAAAATACTCCTTGCGCATTCTTTTGCCACGCCGACAGAAACCATCTCACCGTAAAGATGCTCCGATTCCTCAAATAAGTTAGAAATTCTTCTATAGAAAGAGCTGAGCTTTTCCGCTCCAAGTCTTTCCGCTAAGTCATCCGTACTGTTTTGACGGTTTTTAAAATCTTGCGCTCTAAGGTGCGGCACAATTGGTGCCCCAAGAAGTCCAACGTCAGCATATCGCTGAGAAAATTCTTGGAATGTAAAGGCCCTATGTCGCAAAATCTGCGCAGAGATTGCTCTTGTTGTATTAATCTCAATGGTCATGTCTGCCAATTGAAATGGCGACCAATGCTTATGAGTGATTAAGTATTTAATTAATTTAGGAGCCGTATCCTTGTTGTCTTGGCCCTTCGGATTACTAACCCGAGCAAAGAACACAAGTTGTTCTTCCGCATTGGGAGTAATGCTAACGAGCTTGCAATCAGAAAAGTGGGACGAAGTCATTGCTATTGCTGTTGGCAGGTTCTAGGTTAACTGTATCGGAAATTGGTGTGTACCAGCGCGGGTACTCAAGGATTTTAGGGACTGGAAGGATGCCTGGCCACTCCCCAGTATCCAAACATTTCCTTAAGGTCTTGAGTGCTTTTTCGTTTTTACGCCTAGCTTCTTGCATCATGTCTTGTGGCACCTCAAAAATGCCAACAGACCATGGCTCATTGCGTTCAATTGCAACAAAAGTAAATCTGACCGGCTTTTCGTACACCAATTCAGCGGCATGTGAATACCAGCCCGCCTGAAAATCGTAGCCAAGGTCAACTGCTTTACTCTGAAACTTTTCCACAGAAATTGAATCCGTGGTCTTTAAGTCGATAACATGAACTTCGTCATCAGTCACAAGAATCCTATCAAGCCTTGCCTTACAAGGAATGCCCATCTCTTCCCAGTAGAAAGATACTTCGTTGTATTTTCTGTAATCTTTCTGAGACGGATCGAACCAAGACATCTTTCTCAGGGCCTCGGTCATACCCATTACACAATCCCATTGATGGTCAATCCCGTCATTTACGAGAATGGTTTTATTCCCTTGTGAGTCACGCCACTCTCGGCCTTCTTTTGTAGTATATTTTACATTTTCAGGCTTCAGGACAAAACTGTTTTCAAATGTTTGGTCGCCCTCTAAGGCCCTGCAATGTGTAGCAGTGCCAATGGTCATGACAGAAGACGCCCTAAAGCGACGTTTCCTGTTGGCTTGGTAATGGGCTGGACTAAGCAGTATTGATTTCAGGTGCGACTGGCTTTCACCGGCTTGGCGACGATATTCACCGTCTTGCTGAAAATAACAAACCTCCGCCTTGAAGTCTGTCATAAATTTGATAACTCTGACTATTCTAGCAGGTCTGAGACCCTAAGCTTCCAGCAGCTCTCAAGTATCGGTCGCTTGTAATAACTGATTGTCGCCCGTTGAATAATTGAAGCTCTGTCGTCTGTCCAAACTATTCCGTTCGCAGTATCAAAAAGAGCGCCCATATAATTATCAATATCACCGCGAGCAGTCCCATAACAGTCAATCTCTACCGCTATAGGATGATCTAATGGAGGCCTTTGCCAAGCTTCTTTTAGTAAATCAGCACATTCTTTACGCCAAAGTTGATAAGGCTTTGGCATATAAGTGCCCATGCTGGTTACTCTCGGCCTGGCCTTTGACATTAAACGCAAAGGCAGTATGATTTCCGGGTAGTCCATTAATCGGGACTGCGTGAATTAATAGTATCAATATAAAAATCAAATGGAGAGTCAATATCAGCTCCGTCCCACACGTCATTACGATTTATGGAATCAGAGTTATTGCGTAATAAAATATTATCGTACTCGCTTCTTGAGGTAAAAAAACTGCCAGTGATTGAATCATGTTCCGGCTGAATATTTTCCTTAAGAGCAATTTTCAAAAGAATAAGATAGCCAATGAGATCATTGACAACATCTTCATCACTTGCTATCAGCCCCGCACCACGTTGAATCCTGCTGAGTTTGTCGTCGATACGAACTAGAATTTGTTCGACTGCGTCCGATTTGCTAAAAATTCGAACTGGATTTAAAGCGCTATCTCCGTAGCGAAGATTTTTATCAATCAGTAAGGTTTTGATCTCGTCGCATGCCGACGCAATTTGCAGTTGACGTTTCATTCAGAGCTTGGCAGTCGGTCGAATACAACGAGCGTCGTAAACCCGAATATCGCCTAGAGGTTCTTCCATTTTAACAATACAGCCCCTACTTGTGCTTTCAATCACAGTTCCAAGGTTCCAAACTGCTCCTCGGTAAACCTCAACCTCTTGACCCTTGCTAAACAAAGGAAGTGGGTATGGATGCTTGTTCATCCATGCTGCAGTTTCAAGGTGTAATTTTTTCTGCTTAATTTTAGCTTCAAGTTTTTTCATTTTAATCGACATCAATTAAAAGATGGTGTGGAATTTGTCCGCCAGTAACAGAAGCCCATGCAATAATGGTTGTCAAATTATTTTGTTTTTTCCCGTTGGAAAGGACCCAGAGATCTTTTTCGTCATTATATCTAATCAGCCGTTCTATTAGCATTTCCGCAAGCACTTCTTCAGTGAGCAGTTCAAGCCTTGATTTATCGGGATCGCAATCATCAAGCTCTCCGTAAGCTCCAACCTTCAAGTCAATTTGAGCGGCATGCGGAGTAAGCGCTGAAAGAATTTCATCGAAACGAACACCACCACGATGTAATAAAATCGCAATAATGTAAGGTCTAATATGGGCATGGGTTAACAACGGATTTTCATCAACCAATGGACCTAGTCCACCAGGTAACATTGACCGTTGTTTTGCTGTGAGCATGGCCCTTTGCTGTCTAACAAGACAACTGATAATGGAATAAAAATGGTGAGAACAGCAATCGCTGCTCCCACCATGTGGTTTACCAGTTCTTCAAAGGAATTTTACAGAATTCCTCAGTCAGAACAAGTCTTCACCAGAACTGCTTGTACCAGTTTTTGCAAGATCCTCCAGGAAGGTGATCTGGCAATTCTTTACATCAAGATACTTGTTGCCATTGTATTCACGCCAGACAGGCTGACCAGACACAGCAACTCGGTCTCCACGCTTCAGGCGCTCTGCAGCCAGGGCTGCCTGCTTGCCGAGAACCTCACAGCGATAAAACTGACCGGGATTGTCATCCTTATTCTTGAAGTAGCAATAAGTGCTGTCCTTGATGGAAAAGGAAGCAATTGTATAATCCTTGCCTTCTTTAAGAGAGACAGGGGATTCACCGTTTTTGCCGACCACTTTGCCGGCGAGGGCGATAGATGCCATTGCGTTACCCAAAAGGGCGAGTACCTTAAATTATACCGCCGATAACTTCTCGCGGAGATCCTTGAGGCATGCTTGAATCATTTTGGAAACCCGACCCCTTGAAACTCCATTTTTTTCACCAATTTCAAGCATCGTCAAATTATCCTGGTAGTAATCCAAGACCATTTGCTTGGCTAGGTCTGAACAGTCAGACATGTCGATGATTTTGTCAATAGGCTCAATACCCTTAGGACTGTCATCGGACGCGACTTCAATGCCTTCTGTAAGCCCATCTTCAGCGTGCCCTGAGGGCCTATAGGTATCCAATGATCTGCAGCGAATTGCACTTGCCGTATCCATGTATCGAATCATCTTTTTAGGGTCTACGTCAGAAAGGGCAAGGTTGTCATTTGACTTAACAAATATTGTGTAATATTCTCTAATTGTATTTTCAGGGACACGGATTGGGGACATATTGTTATAAAGATCACGTTGCATGGCTTGGTAAATCCATCCAACCGCGTAAGTGCTAAAAGCATAACCACGAGTTGGATCGAATTTTTGAGCAGCTCGCATTAATCCAACAACGCCACACTGAAATACATCTTCCGTGTAACTGCCACCAAAGTTTTTGCCATATTTATTTCTCATTGCCCGACGAGCAACCGTTGGGATCAATTTAAGATTATGTCGTACAAGTTTTTGTAATGCCTTTTTGTACGCAAGACTCTCGGGAGAATTTGATTGGATCTGCTTAGCAAGCAATAAAACTTGATCGGTTTTTAGAACTGGATAGCGACCCGCAGCATCAAGCCAAAATTTGACGGTGTCGCAGTCGGCGGCCATGGAAAGAAAAAGATTCAGGTAGAGGATAATCAATAGAAAGGGGGCAGTCAAGCCCCCTAAAAGATTTCTTCAGTTTTGACGATAACGCCATTAAAAAACAGCGCAAGCTCTTTGGCTATGTCGTCAATATCAATAATCCTCTCCTGGACTAGCCTGAAATTTGGCATTAAGTTTTGATACAAATACTTCATCTTTGTCTGCAATGGTTTTGATTCCGTTGCCGAAGTCACCTTTAAGCTTGGAAACAAGACTCTTTGCTGCCTCTTCATTTAGCCCTTTGGCGATACAAGCCTTAATGAAGTCAGCTTCTGTTGCCTCTGCCGCAGGAGTAGCCGCAAGCTTAGCAGCAGTTGGCTTGGGGTCTGAAGTGGCACCAGTTCCCTGACGAGCTTTTTCAATCGTCTGCTCATCAGCAACTTGATAGCCATTCTCCAAGGGCATCTTGGCCCAAAGCTCATAAGCCAATCCGAACTGGTAGGCAGCTAACAGGCAAGAACCTCTTCTGTGCGTATCAGTCTCGTCACGAGAAGTAATTTTGTCGTAAGGGATCGAATTATTTCGATGGTCCATCACGGCCTGAGGAACAGCGGTCGTAACTGTTCCGTCTAGATGGCGAAACCTTAAGTAAATTTTTGCGCCGACCGGAGAGGCATGCAAAGAATTGCCATCTTCCATAAAAATTTGCTCCACCATCCAACCTGGAGCATGTTTACGGAGCAATTCCATAGTACGGCTCCAGTTGATATATGAAGCTTTAAAGCTGCCACTACCAATATGTTCGACCAGATCTTTGGTGGCAATGCCACCCAGTTGAGGGAGTTCCTGAGGCATGGGTATCAGGTGAGTGAAAACAGGCTAACGAGGTGAGAAGTCATCAGAGCACCATTTTTTTATTTTCTTTCGAATTACCAGTCCACCAAGCAGCTCCCAAATTCTTTCCTGACTCAACCCAGCTTCCCGATTCATTTTTCTGACAATCCAGCCGACTTCCTCCCACTCCCGTCGCTCCTCCTTGAGCTGCTGTGAGGCCAGCCTACGGGCTTGCTTCCGGGTTGAGTTGTAACGGGCTCTCCTTTGTGCCAGTTCCTCGTCCGTCAGCGGTTTTTCCCTTTTTGGTCTTCCCCGTTTTCCCATATTAAAAAATCTAAAATAATCTTATATATATATATTAAAGGTAGGGTGGTCTTTGGAAACCCCTAAAGGTTGCCTAAGGATACCCCAAACCTAGCCTGAGGAAACCCCAAAGGTTGCTTAAGACAACCTGTATTTAAACAACCCCCCTTGACTACCCCCTTAAGGTGCTTGCGATCCCTGTCGAACCAATGCCTGAAGTCGACGCCTTGCCTGTTGGCCGCCTGAACAAAGTTGCAAGGCCCTGGGACTACCAGGGTGGTTTCGTCAGAGCGCCTTTAAATGAAATAGTTTTTAATAATCGGCTTACAAAGCAGGCCCGACTTCTCTGGCTCTGGCTGGCGGCGGTTCACCCCGCTGCTCAAAATATTTCCTGGGCTGACTGCGAAAAGATGATGAGATGTGCAACAAAAGCACGAAGGAGTTGCCTAGCGCAACTTGTTGAAGAAGGTTTTGTCACCGTTGAAGATAATGGCACCGTGACAATGCATGATCCTTATGCGGCCTATAAAAATATTATTGACGAATTCATACCTACCGTGAAGTTCGAATTCGGTTATACAGACCAAGATGAACTGCCGGTTAATGTTGTTGCACTTCCTGTAGAACAGAAATTAGATCAACCTGCTTCGAGTAGCAAAAAAGAAATGTTAAAGAAAGAAGAACCTGTAAGGCCGCAAACAGTTGCAAGCATTATTCAATGCTGGAATTCTCATAAGCCAGAAAGTTATTCTAAAATTCGTACACTTTCGTCGAAGCAACTTGAAGCTATTAACAAGCATCTTAAAAATCTTGGCCAAAAACAATCAGATGTTTGTTACTTAATAGAATATGTGTGCAAAGGTATAGAAAGAAGCGATTTTTGGTCAAACAAAATTGATCAAAGTGGTAGAAATTTTAGCGCGGTCTTTGGTTATGGTAATCCGCATGATACTAAATTAAAAAATGTTGAGAATCTTTTTATACTTGGACAAGATGATTCCGAGGCTACAAATAAGAGCGACACACTAAACCAAGAGCAGAAGGATCTTATTAGAACTTATAAATATATTTCGTTTGAATATGAAAAAGCCCGCAATCGAAATAACGAAGCAGATATTAAACGTTGGCAAGAAGAACTTGACACTATAAATCAGCAACTGCAATCGAACAACGTCTTCATCGAGTCTCAACAATGACACTTCCCTTTTACATCCAGAAAGCAGTTGATCTCGGGCTGCTTGAAGTACAAGATGACAAAATTTGCGGAACAAATCAAGCTGCTATTGAGACCGTCATGGCATCTGCAAGATTGGTTGAAAAGCTTCAGCCAACAACTATTGCAGAACGTGAAGACACATTAAATCAAGAAGCAATTGTTTTAAGTCGCGTTCTCAGCAGTGTTTCTGGTGTAGCTAGGGAACTATGGTCTCAACTCAGAACCGCTTTTGGTGTTGGCCATGGGCAGGAACTTCCTGAAAATCTATGGTCGTCAATGGTCTTCAGGGCAATTGCAAAAGAGATTGACTTAACTTTCATCGGCGAAAGAACGGGTAAAACAATATCAAAAGATAGCATCATAACTGGCTATGAATCTATCATAAAAAATAATAATAATGTTTCTTTTTCTGATTTTTGTGAGACTATTTCTGAACTTGCAGACTCGGAAACGATAGAGGCTTATGGAGATGCTGCGTCTGAATGGAATACGGCCCTTGACATTCTTAAGCAAAAACGTGTTTCAAGTTTATTCAAGGAAACACTTTACCTTTCCAATCAATTCCTAAAAACAGACCCCAATCTTTCCAAGGCCTTGGAGTTCTTGCACGAAAGAACGCTTGAAGGTATTGGAATGCTGAGCGGTTCTATTGGTAATCAAGGACAGGTTGTTGACTTGGTTCAATCAATCATTGGCGATCCCGGCACGGGGCGTCTCAATTGGGCTGATTACATTCTGAATGCCAAGATCCAAGATCAACCAGTTTCTACCGGTGTTCCCGCTTTTGACCTTGATATTGAAGGTGGCGTTGCCCCGCCAAGACCTCACACACCTCGCGCAGGCAGATTAATGGTTGTCGGAGCAAGGACTGGCGTTGGCAAGACTGCTCTTGGCGTTCATGTGGCCGCATCCCTTGCAAAAGGTGGTCTGACGGTTGGATTCATTTCTGCTGAACTTGAAAATCGGGCAATCGAAGCACGTCTGATTGCAAATCTCAGTAAAAGTTTGATTTCTCCTTACCACTGGAGAAAAACAACCCCAGACAAAATAGGTCATGTTACGGTTGGCGAACTAGAACTGCCGGGAGCGACCCAAGCACAAGAACGTATTGCACGAATCGTCGCCGAAGTCTCAATGAGGCTCGACGAGGTTGGTGGCAAAATGCTTATTGAGGCTCCTTGGGGCGCATGTGTAGACACATGTATAAACACGATGAGAAGCATGAAAGCTAAGAACCCTGAACTTAGGGCCGTTGTTCTTGATCACTTCCACGCACTGGCCAGGCACAAAGGCGGTTCAGCCAGTAATCCTAGTGCAATGCTTGAAGACAGAGCCTATAAACTTATGACGGCTGCCAAAGAATTGGATATTGATTTATTCGTACTTGCTCAGCTTAATCGTGTTGGAATGGATGCAACTTCCAGTGCCGAACCCCAACTTAATGAGATTCGCGGAACTGACGCTTTGGCGCATGTCTCTCATGCAACATGGCTAATCAGACGTGTTAAAGCTGATGGCGATAAAATAAATAGAGACCTTGAGGTATGGCACTCTAAAGTAAGAGGCAGACAAGCCCTATGGAAGCAAGGTGAGGACATCCTTGAAAGTATAAAAGGCTTCCATGAAAAAAGCATTATCAGGATCGATTACGAAACTACCTCGATCGAATCAGATACTACGATTAGTGATATCGAACAACGAAAACGATCTATGGGATTATTGATGTGAAAAACGCACTATTCAGCCTTGTTAGCCATACTAACCTGCTCATACTTAAAATAATCAAAGGTATAGCAGAAGGTTTAATTATTATAAATGGCAAAATTGGCTGGATAGTGCTTACTTTAATTGATAAAGAAAGAATGCGCCATGCGCAGGTCATAAGCGAGCAAGAAGAAGAAATCTCTGAACTTAATGTTCTGTTAGGTATCAATGAAATCAGAAATGATGCACTTAAGTCAGGCAAATGGAACGAAGATCATGAAGATAGTTTAAACCTTCTTGGCAATGTTCTCGCCAACGAACATGACTGGGAAGTCGAAAATGTTGAGCGATACCTTCACGAAGTAATTGCTACTGGCCCGGCAATAAATCAGGAAGAATGATAGGGTTGCTTGGAGATCATGCAAACTGCTATCTTAAATCGGTATTCCTGCGGGATAACAAGAAGCGAAGAAGTCTTAGTTTCTGAGATTGATAGACTAAGAGCCGAATGGGCTCAGAATGGCGCTGTTTGCTGGATTACAAATCCAGTCCAGCAATGTAATCAAGAATGCCCTGATGTCGAATATAACAAGAACACCCCCAGCCTATAGGTCGTACATAATACATAATCTCACCATTCTTTAAACTTACATGTTGACTGGGATATATCGCTACGCCTGTACTGCGTAGCGTTCTCCCATCCCAGTAATATCCTGGCAAAAATGGTAGTACTACTTGTGTCATTTAATTGTATTAGCGGAAAAATCCCAAAGCCAGCCATCTGACTTACTGGTAATCAGCCAACGCTTCATCAGGTTTGTGCGTGTATATTTTTTGCACTTACCATCTGTGGGACCTGTCTTTGGATATCCACCATTAATTAAGTCAAGTTCGCCGAACGGATCATGAACATAAAAATGCTTTTCATCAAAGCCAATCAAGGTTATCCAATGTCCGCCACCTGTCGGGGCAAAAATACTGCCTTTATGAAGAATCCCGATGGGAACAGGATAACCTTTGTTCAATAAATTGATCAAATCTTGCTCAGAGCCATTCATTTTGAATTGGTTTTTGATACCAAGACTGTCAAGCGCTTTTTTCTGAGCAAGCTGAGAGATGGTATCACCGTACTTGAAGACTTTTCTTAAGTATTCATCATCATCAAAGATGATTTCAGGGTCAATGTATTCAATCGCCATGGCAATAGCTGACGACTGACAGGATCTTTCTCCGTGACCCGTCTTACTGTCTCTTTGATAAAAATAAACAACATCCAAAGGGAATTTAGGCTTTGCCGGTAGGGGCGCCCTAGGAGGCTTCTGAGGGCCTCTGAAGCTCTTTGTGAAGTCTTCCCTCTGTTGTTCAGTTAATGTGTCTTCTAGCGCCTCTAGAGCCTCAATCTGATGCTTTTCACCACGGAAATATTTAGCGGCGTCAACAAGCCTTACATACTCCTCAGTCGGTTTCCGCATGTTCGGATCGGGAGGAGCATTACGACTCATGATATCTATTAATTTTGAACTATACGCAGGATCCGTGGCGTACCCCTGCTTCACTAATTGCCTTGCAGCTTCTTCTCTGTTTGGAGCGTTATTGATGCCGGAATATCCCTTGTAATCCTTATACCATTTTTCGACAAGGTCATTGACACATTCTTCTGGAGACGAATAGTCCTTGAATTCATCCACAATGGTAACAAATTTAGCACCATCCCACTCCTTAGTTTCTTTCTTAGTTCCAGGACCTTTAATACCAAAAAAATTATTTTTACCAGACTGATACTGGCCCCAGCCTGATTCGCATGCCCATTGTGCGGCAACTAGCTCAGGAAATTTGCAGCCAGCTTTAACAGCTAGCTCGGCAATTAGATGCCAAGATGTTACCGACATTGGTAAAAATAATGCGAACTAGTGTACCATCACCAGCGCCCATCTGGGCATTTTGTCATGGGAATCTTGGTTTTGATTGCCATAAAACATCCACATATCTTACACCGTGCAAACTGACTAGTAAGGTATTCACATTGCTTGCAGATCTTCATCCGCTCAGCAGGGTCAGTAATTCTTTTCTTTTCATTATCCATTTTTAAATCCTACCATTTTTCAAGCGGACAAGATTCATCTGGCTTTTGAGTCTTGACGTTCATCCAGCAGTTGCATTGTGAGCAACGAGCAAACTTTCTTTCAAAATATATGCAGCTACGACAAATAGCCATCCTTTCGGATGGCGTTAAATCTTTTTTGTTTTTATCAATCATTTCTTGGCTAGACGGGTGAAAAGGCCAGCGGCAAATTCAATAATTCTATAATACTTTGCGACTGCTTCGTCGTCCTTTGGTGTTGGGGTTAAGTTCACCACAGCAACAGCCGCTGCATGAACGGCAAATAAAGCAGCAAATACTTCGGTTCCATGAGCCAGGAACCAAGCAGTAATTCCCAACATGATAAATCTATCGGTTGCCCTAGTGTGCCAACAAATTTATCGAATTATTGCTTTGCTTCTAATGCAGAAATTCTTTGCTCGGCAGTACCAAGGCGACCATAGATCTCGCGGCGATCTTCTTTCATGTCTTGCCTTAACGCCTGCAGCTCTGAGCCAATATGTTCAATGCCCATGCTTAATTTGACAATAGCGTCCCTACCATCACCTGATCTTTTGATTATCGACCCGGCGGCAATCCCACTCAGTCCAATTAAGCCACCAGTAATTGCAGCCATTAATTCAAGCATTTTTACTTACCTTTGCGAGGCTTGCCGAGAGTCTCAGCAAGGTGTGCTCGGCGACCAGTCACGCCTTTTTTCTTAATTGCTTTTTGAATCCACTTTTCAGCCATGGACCCTGGTGAGTCTACAGGCATAGGCTTCCATTGGTTTACGGCCAAGGAGTAATAAACGAATCAGTGTTGGGAACAGTTTCTCCCGTTTCCGGATCAAAAATAGTTGGCTGGCTATTTAGTAATACCACTAATTCTTCAACAGTTGTAACTTCAGAAATTTCAAGCTCTCTTAAGTTGCTGACTTCTCTTACTTGTTGTCTGTAAGCCAACACATCTTGAGGAATGTCGGCCCCCGTTTCAGTTTTACGGGTTACATACCAGTCGGTTGAGGCGAGCAATGAACCGGCGATTTCTTTCTGTTGGCGGATTAGTTGCGTCTTTAATCCTGTTTGAATACTGCCAGTATCATTACCATCTTCGTCCAAGATAGATTCGTCTTCAAGTTGTTTTGGAATTAAATTATTCTCAGAATCGTAACCCCAGTAATACCTCTGATCAAAAACCGGAGGATCACTTCCTTCTGTGATACCAATAGCTTCACGTTCTTCTTGTGTTGCAAGACGGAGGAAGTTTGCAGGAAACTGACGACCATCTTCTGTTTGGAATGGAGCATCCAAGGAAATAGGTTTGCCGTCCAGTAAAAACATGATTGAAATGGTAGTCGATTTAGGGTGCCAAGTAAAAGTTTAATGTATTTACGTCACCTAGCGCGAGCGTAGGCGAAGGGGTGCTCGGCGAAGGCGGCGTACACAATGGTGTGCAAACCATTAACGCCTTGCGCCGTAGTCCTGATCTTGAAGCCATTGGATAACGCATCAACACTGTGGCCAGCGCTTGTGGCTTCTGCGTTACTAGAGTTTGGAACCAATAGGCTTGTCATGACGTTGTAAGTATTTCTCGCTGTGTCGTGCAGCCACCAATCTTCTACGCCCACGGAACTGTTTTTAAACAGAATCCACCTCGGCCTAAACCCGGTATAAACAAAGGGACCATTCGCGCTGCCGTTGCCGGTGTAGCTGCCAAAAGAAGAGTACCCGGCTACTGGGGCGAAGCAGTAGGCGACGTAGGTGGAACTGCTACCACTTGTTCCGCTACCACCACCGACACTAAAAACAGTAGAAGATGGCGTCGTGTTATTCCACCAAGTAGCGTTTGGGCCAAAAGTGGATGCAGTTGTAAAGATGAGTACATACTGCCCAGCGCTGACTCCATTGTTCAAGCTGCGATGCCAAATGTGCCAGTCCGCTGTACTGCTTCTACTTTTGACAATGATGAACTCGGGGGACACACCCAACCCATGCCCCACTGTGCCAGCAGAACCCGTCCCCGTATAAGTAACCACCGAAAACCCCGCACTAGCATTAGCCCTCACCTGAGAAGTGATGCTGCCTGCGAAGTTGGACGCGCCTGCGGTGGTGTTCGTATTGATCTGCCCGCCCATTCCACTGTGGTTGGTGCAGAAGTAGTACAGCGTGGGTGCGCCTGATGCAACGGCGATTGTCAAAGTAGCGCCAGCATTGCCGGCAGTACCGCTAGTCGTCACCCCTGTTGTGTATTGCGTAGGTCCATTGGCTGATTCTGATAGCCGGAATGGATGCCCAGAGTTAGACGCAGCAGATAGATCAAAGGTGTATGTGCTGCCTTCTTCTAGGTTCAGCGTGGGTTGCTGTTTGCCGTCGATGTGAAACTTATCGCTGACAACGGTGACGGTGTAGGTCTTGCTGCTGTTGGCGCCGGCGTCCCAGCACCAGCCGACATAAGTTGTACTACTTGCGTTAGTAGCAGCGGTGCTTCCAAGGCTAAAACCATCAGAGTTGAAAGCAGTCAGGCCACTAGCATCTGTATTTTCTGCTGAAGTGCTGTCGCTATAAATAATTTTTGTCGCTCCACGCACAATGTCATAAATATTGTGGCTATAGGAACCAGAACTTCTAGATTTCAACCAAACAAAGTCAGGCGAGAAGTTCAGCCCACTAATGGTCTGCGTTGAGCCATTGCCGGTGTAGAGCTTTACGTCCATATAGTCCGAGCCTTTGGCAATCGTCGGCGTCGGCAGGTTGGCGGTGCAGAGTGCCTTGAAGCCGCTGGGGGCGGTGTAGGCGAAGGGGCGTTGGCCGAAGTTGCAAGCAACTGTCCAGCCCGCAGCTTCAACCAAAGGGAAGAGTGGCAGGGTGGTTGAAAACGTAAGGGTAGGGTTAGCGCCTGTTGATGGATTACCAGTAGTGGCGTTGGCTGCAGTGAACCAGGTATTATTTATGCCAATCCATGCTTTACCAGCATCGTAGTCAATAGCAAGCTGAAGAATTTGCCCATTGGTTGTTTTTGATGCGTATTGCGTTGTCGTGCCATTGTTTTCATACACAAAGTTACCGCCATTGTCATACACCCACCAGAGATTCGACGCGTTTCCTGGATAGCCAGAGTAAGGGGTTAAGTTGCTAGTAAATCCCCACCCTCCACCCTCTGTGCCGCCCGTGCGGGTGAACTCCATGTATGCCTTGAGTCCAGCGGTAACCGCAATCGTTGCATTTGTCGTTCCGTGACCAGAAGGTGCTAGTACATCGAGATTTCCATTGGCAAGCACTTGGGTTGTGCCCTTAGCCAACGGATTCAACGTCGCATAATTTCCCCTCACCTCCCCACCAGCGCCTGTATCGGTGCCGTAATTAGTGGGGGAGTCTACGAGGCTGTCGTTTCCTGCACCAGCCGTGACCGATAGGTTGTTCGGCGTCCAGTTATGCCCGTTGCCAGAAGTGTCCTTCCCTAATGCGGCGGCGGTTGCTGCACTGTTGTCGGCAAAGTCGAGGTGAAAGGAGTTGCCTGAGTAGCTGCCGGAGTATGCCTTGGGCTGCCAGACGTTGTTGGTGTCGAACTCCCCAAATGCTGATGGGGTCAACGCTTGTGAGTCGACGAACCAGATGTCGGCGAGATAGGAATCAAGATACTCGTATGTATTGTCTAAATACCTGCCTAGGAAATGCGACGCCCCAGACTCGTTGATGTAAGCAATATCAAGACTTGGAGATGGATAGGTTGCTGTACTGAACGTAGTAACCTGCGTGCCGTTGACATAAAGCCGTAGGCGGTTTGATGCGGTTGCCTGCGTAGTGTCTGCTTGTAAAACAATATGATACCAAGCTGAAGGGTCACGAAAGACTTGTGTGGTAACTAGGCTAAAAATATCTGCTCCGCCAGATCGTGAAGCAAAGGAAAGAATGTTACCGTCGGTTGTTACCAACTTTGTCCAATATTCCTTTCGCGGCGAAGCCTCCTGAGCGACAAAAATAGGTCGCTGAAGCCCTGTTGACCTGACGGTATTTTTCCACCAAAAAGATAATGTAAAGATCTTCCTATTGCCCGCCGTTGATGGTTGGCGGGACAAGAAGGCACTGTCTATACTATTGAAACGAAGGCTTCTTTCGATTTTAATGCCTCTCGATTGACCACTTGCGCCAGCAAGTACGTTGCTTCCAACAATAGACATCAGTAGTTACCCGTCCAAACAACTTGCACTTCGGATGCACCAATCACCACATAATCAATTCTATCTGTTTTCGAACTTGTAGCTGTAATTGTTGGCGCCGTACCGGCAGAAAACTTAAACCCACTGCCCCAACCGCCAACCGTGTAAGGACCACCTGACGCCGGCTGCTTGATAAAAATAGAACCAGACTGACCGGCCGTAGCATTCGTAAATGTCACGGAAGTAATATTTTGACTTAATGTGCAAATAAAATTATTACTGTCATCAAAATTAATCGCCAAAGCACCGGCAGAACTCGTCACAGTTGTTACTTCGCCGCGTTGCCCAGCCGTAAACGTCTGAACAATATCTGTTTTAGCTGTATCAGCATCATATGCTTGAACATCAGTGTTGATCACCAAGCCTAAATTTGTTCTTGCGGCAGAAGCGGAACTAGCTCCAGTTCCGCCATCGGCAATAGCAAGATCATTGATCCCACTAATCGAGCCACTTGTAATTGCAGCAACTGCAGGCGTAGTCTGTCCGGCGGCAAATACAATCGCCCCAGTCATCGTCCCACCGGACTTAGCTAAAGCCGCGTCTATAACGCTCTTCAGGGTGTCTACCGTTACGGTCTGAGTGCTCGTAACAATAGAATCAATTTTGACAGATCCGTAAGTCATCAGAGAATCACCCAGGTGCCACCGGAGGGAACTTCAACGCTATAGGTTGCCGCAACCTCAATCGGGCCAGCGCTTAACCCATTATACCCAACTCCAATTGTTACATTCTGATCGATTACAATTTTATTTTCTGTGATCAGTGATGCACTGCCACCACTATCACCTATTTTGAAATCGATTCCATAGAAACTGGTTCCAGTTGGTGGAGCTGACGTAAACGCAATCGTTGAACCAGATATTGTGTAAGCAGAAGTTGGAATCTGAACAACGCCACCAACAATAATTAAGACTGCATTTGCATATTCTGGTGCATACGCAACATTGTTTACTTTTAAAGTGAATGATGTTGCAGTACCGTTGAATTGACTGGTAAGGCTATCAAGCTTTGTTATCCCGGTCGTTCCGCTTGTTGCAGCAAACGTACCACTTAAAACACCGAAAAATGTAGAGGTGCTAGAAGGAGCAGAGCCAAAAACAATATCATATCCTAATGTTGCGTTTGTGGTAACATAAAATCCCTCAAAGCTACCAACAGGAATACCACTATTCGGTTTTTGGATAACACCATCTACACTAATTGCAGCCAGAAGAGCACTGCTGACGGTAACAATATTTCCGGGAGAATCCCTTAACTGAAATCTTGTTTCTGTTCCGTCAAATGTTGCCGGACCTCCAGAATTATTCTTATTATATAAAGTTAAAATTGCAGGAGCGGTGTAACTGCCTCCACCGCCACCACCGGCACCAGTACCAATCTCAACGATAGACTCAGTGCCGTTATCCTTTTTAAAATATGCTTTACCATCAAACGTATTTATGGCAATTTCGCCCAGATCAATGTCCGTAGTAAGCGGTATTTTTCCTGGTACGCTAGACCGCTTTAGCTTAACAACTGGCGCTGCCATGTGGCATTCTCCGGCGGCTATAAAGCCCTATAGAGCCATTATCTAATGGCGTCCTAGGGTTCCTACCTAGTATGTGCCGCCATCGATTTCGTTAGTCCAGGAGATTGTGTCTGAACTTGCGGTATAAAAAAGCAATCCATCATTGACCCCACCACCATCCAAAGCGCTTAAGGTATTAGCAGCATTTGCAACCAGGACAGAACCTTTAGTTGCGGAAGTCAAACCAGTTCCACCATAGGCAACACCAATAGTAGTACCGTTCCATGTGCCACTGGTTACGGTGCCAAGTGTTGTAATTGAACTCTGGCCGACGTAAGTCGAAGCAATATCGATCGAATCAGCATTTACTGTGATTCGGTTGGTAGTACCGCCGACATCAATAGTATTGCCAGTCTTGGTAAGACCGGCACCAGCAGTAATTTGTCCAGCACCGGAGAACTGGGAAAAAGCTAGACCGGTAAGACCAAGATTTACGGTCGCATTATTAGTAAGAACCCAGCCGGAATCAGCATTTGCAGTACCTTCTTCTACGAAGGTAAACATGCCGGGTGTAACCTCGACATCACTGTTAGCATCATCGGAACGAGACCAAGAACCCGATGCGACAACGTAAATGCCGTTGTCGGCAGCAATAGATTGGTTTTTGACGAGGACTCGGTTGCCAGCAACTAATGCAACGCCGTCAATTGTCTGCGTGCCAGACAGAGTGATATTGCCAATAGTAGCAGCACGGACACTTGCTTTTACGTCAAGACCACTGCGGGCAGCATCAACGTATGCTTTTGTTGCAGCATCTTGATCGTCAGTAGGATCCGCAAGACCTGTGATCTTTTGGGCGTTAAACGCAACAGAGGCGGTCGGAGCCGCCATCTGATCAAGTCGATTTGTTCTGACCTGAGTGTCAAAATCGCTGATTTTTGATGCTGTCAGCGACGGGATATCATCAGCAACAAGCGTCCTAAACGTCGGCGCAGCATCTGCACCACTTGCAGGGCCTGCTAAAACTTTATTAGCCTGCTGAACAATACTCTTGGAAAAAAACGCACCCTCGCCGGCTATTGAAATAATTGAACTGGAGTTGCTCCCGACCCCAGACCCAAAACCATAATAAAGTGTTTTATCAGCTTCGTTAAATGCCAACTCGGCATGAAGCAGATTTGCGGGTGCTCCAGCGGCACCACTGGCGTCTCTCCGCTTGATCCTGATGGCACTAGCCATTTTAAAAACTTAAGCAGTCATTATATCATTCCTACTATCAAAAATTTCCGCCGTCTAAAGTAGCACCAATATCACCGGCAACATTAAGATTACCGGATATTCCTACGCCACCGGCAATCCGCAAGGCACCAGTCTCTGCACTTGTACTTTGAGTTTCATTTGTAATGTCAATTGTGCCAGAATGACTATGATCAGCGCTAATGACTCTATCAATAGATACATGAACATATTGGCTGTGGTCATCGTCTAAAAGACCACCTAATCTACCGTGATCCGTAACTCCAGCAGTTGCTCCGTTGACGCCAGATGATCTAAGGTCTTGATATCCTTCAATTGTAACTTTAACTGTACTCGTATAAGCTGTGCTGTATTTATAAATAATTTTATATAATATTCTGATCGGTATTACCTCAAGACCATTTAAATCTAAATCACCAAAGACAGCAGCTTCCGCAGCGCTTAAATCGTTATATTGCTGCTGGCCAGAAAATGCTACAGCGGGATATTCAGTATTGCCAGTCGCTGCAATATAAGAAATAAAGTATTTACCATTTCCTACTTGCTGTTTCTGCCAAGTTACATTAAAGTTATTGTAAACAGGAACTCCCGTTTCAACAACAAACGCATAATCAGAAGGCGTAGAATACTTCCATTCCGATCCATCTTGATGAAAAACAGGTAACTTTGCTACTGGATTTAATATCTGCTGAAATAAATTTGACGCAACATTCGGAGCAGGTGTTGCGCTATGATCAACTTCAATCTTTACGTCTTGGAACAGTGCCGTCCCACCCGTCAGTGCAAACTTTGCATGACTGTCGGTATTACCATTTGGATTATTGGTAATACCAGAAATAGTAAATCCTGTCTTAACAGCAGCACTGGTGGCTAACTCCAGGAATTCCTGGGTTGCCCAATTCATCGCAATTCCATGCCTGTGATCAACAAGCAATTGTGGAGCACCCAGCGTCTCGTTCCAGTAAATCTGGCAAACGGGAGTGTCTAGTTTGTAATTAAATTCAGTTGATTTAATTTGTAAATTAGCGCTACTGTCAAGATAAATATAATAAATACCGCTTGTCGTTGGTTCCGCAACCGACTTGTATGTCGTAAAAGTATGCTTTACTCCTTGACACCATACAGCCGCAGATGCTCCCGTAGGATAAAGCCAAAATTGCTGCTCAACAGGGCGATAGGCAATAACCGTCGTTGTCTTATCGACAAATCCAGCAGGTTCCTTTGAATCAGTAATCCCAACCTTATCTCTTAACCAGACTTCATCAACAGATAACGTAGTGGTAGGGGAAGATCCTTCGCCACCATTAACGGTTAAAAGACCATCGCCACCATATACCTCAAGATCAATAGAATCTTCTACAGCCTGATCAAGATCGGCCCGAGTAACATACTCGAGGCGGATTAATTGACCTTCTTCTTTAATATATAAAAGATTTTCATCTTTTGCATAAGAAAGCTCGCCTTCGGCAAACTCACCTACATTGGCAAGTAGATTGTTGTAATTGCCTCGCGCAAGCTGTATCTTCGCACGATTGGCCGGAATCGGCATTTCCGTTTAAGAGCTGAACTAGTATTCCGCCCCTTTACTTCTTGGTGGATTTCCTGCTACCCTTGCCCGGCGCAAGTCTGCCATTGTTGCCATGTCCGTTTCTAGCCCGGTTTTTGCTCGGTTCCTCAAGTTTAAACCCGCCTCCAGCAGCGTGACTGACATCTTTTCCGCCCTTGCCCATGATCCCTCTAGCACGTCGCTCACGAGCCAGTTCAGCCCGGTATTCCTTGCGATCTGGGCTCGAGTTACGTTTTTTGTCGTAGGCGAGTTTCTTTTTATATGCCTCAGGATTTTTTGCGTAAAAATCGGCGGTAGATCTTTTCTTCTGTGCCATTACTTCTTCCTATTGGCAGGCCGAAAGCGATCAGTAGCACCATTAAAAGGCTTAGTCCTTTTAGGTGAAGCTTTAGACGAATACTCACTAATGACCTTACAGGAAGACTTCTTCCGCGATACTTGCTTGGCCGTAGATAGCGGTAAAGCCATTACTTCTTCCCCTTTTTCTTAGTCTTCCGCTTTGCCTTTACTTTATCTTCTTCACGTTGAAACTTTTTAGCCACTTCTGGCTCAAAAGCATATAAAAATCTTTTTTGTTTTGCCGATTTAAATGGCATGACTAAAAAGGTGATCCATCTTTGTTCGTGGATCCCGGAGCGTATGCAGGCTTACCAAGACTGCCATCGTTCACGGGATCAGTTACTTGCCTTTTATGAATAACAGGCTGAGACGCAATAATATCGGCGTCTAAATTAACGCCTTCAATATATCTCGGGCCTGTTAAATATTCGGGCTCGTTCACTTAAACTCCTCGATTTCAGTCTCTTTGAGTGCCACAGTTTTAGGCTTGACTGCTTTTGGCTTCTCCTCTACTGTCTCCTTCTCTTCTGATGGTTTTGTAACTTCTGCGTCAGCAGGTTTCTGGGCGGCAACCTCTACCCAACCAGCAGCAGATAATTCACGGGCTTCAACAGTGTGATAAACCTTACGTTGTTCCCCGTCTTTTGTAAAGATGGTAGGCAGTTTGGGTAAATGCATGGCAATAAAAAAGGGCGACAAAAGTCACCCTTATTATTCCGTTTGAGGAAAAATCAGCCGACGTTCTCGACCACGTCGAGGAAAGCGCCGCCAACAGTAGCGGTGCCGGTGCCAGCAGCAATGGTGTACTTCACCAGGTTGTCAGCGTCGCACAGGGCGCCACGGACGTGAGCAATACCAACACCATTCAGATCCAGATCATTAGCACCAAATACAACATCGCGGCCGCCAATGTTGAAGGTGACGGTAGCGTTGCCTGTGATTGCGCTATTAACGAGAATCACGCGGATGGTCTTGATGTACTTCAGGGTCACACCCAGATTAGCATCGCTGGTGGTAACAGCCAGATTTGCGTCAAGATCAAATTTTTCGCGGGGGAAAATACCAGTAGAACGACGTGCCATAATTAATAAAAACGACGGAAAAACCAACGCGCAGATCAGGAACAAGCGCTGGTGGTTCTAAAGTATGTTTCCTAAAAGGCAAAAAAGAGGGGCCGAAGCCCCTCATTCCCCACACTTACCAGTCTATCAAGATCAGGCAGTAGCGTTCACGTTGCACAGGCGAGCAGCCGAGCGACCATTGATCATGGCCAGACCGCAGTACCACTCAACGCGGATCACCACCTGAGGAGAAGCAGTGGACTCACCCAGGTCACGCACCTGAATGCCACCGTTCTGGATACCGGTCAGCAGGTCGCCGCCGAAGGTCACCACATAGATCGACTGATCAGCGGGGGTGCCGTCCAGGATGGGAGCATTCTGGTGGTCGCGATCCAGCTCAATCACGGGCAGGCCGGCATACACCATTTGCTGGTAGCCGAACTCGTTGCGAGCGATATCAATCTGGGAAGAAGTGCGAGCCTGCTTGGTCAGGTGACGACGAGCAGACTTGGACATCACCAGATACTTGGTGCCGCCTTGTGCGTCCACAGCGTCAATAGCTTCGTCCAGAGCGTTCAGGTCCAGGGCAGCAGCGGAAGCTGCGTTACGGATCACTTGGCTGTTAGATGCATAGGCACTAGCCGGCAGGCGAGTAGCCAGGCCGTCAAATTCGCTGGGGGACTGATCCGAATCGCCGTTGATGAACAGCGACTCCCAGGAAAGACGCATTGCGCGGGTCTTAGCCTGCACCTGATAAGCGCGGGATTCAGAACCCTCGAGGTCCAGGATGGCACGGTCAATCTTGATGTCGCCACCGAACAGACGGAGGCTTTCAGACTGCTGGCTCACCTCAGCATAGGCTTCACCGTAGCTAGCATTATAGTTACGGAAACCCACGTCACCGAGGGACTCTTCACGCTTCCAGAACAGGCCATTGCCCTGGATCTCACGGAAAGGCAGAACGCTCAGCAGGGGACCAGCGGAGAGTTCAGAAATAACGGCAAGCTCCTGGGGATTAGAAGCATGCTTTTTGGCTTCAGATAAACTAAGGCCCATTTTAAGACTCCTTTAGATGTGAACAAGGAAAGGTGAAACGTTGCTTAGGGCCTCACGCCCCAACATCGGAACACCCTGCCTGCCCAACCATCTCGGCCAGCCAAAACCGGGTGCTTTCTATCATATAGTTCCAAAAATATTTATTCTTCCCAATAAAAAAGCCCCTTTCGGGGCTTCCGCTTCAGCCAAAGGCTTTCAAGAATAATTCGTCCCGAGATAAAGACGAAAGATCCTCAATTGGTTGACCATTGGCATCAGTGCCACCATAATTCAAGCCAGCTCCAGAACCTTTGACACCCTTAAAAAATGTACCATAAACAGGATGAGACTTAAACTGCGCAACAAACTCTTCAGGCGTCAAACGCTTACCTGTCTCGGTATCAAGGATTGGGTCCCCCTGTGAGTCAAGTGGCGTCAGACTGCCGTCAGGTTCCTGCCGAAAACGAGAGCTCAGTTGACTGGCAAACATATCAAAGAAAGAAATACCGTCAGCGGAATCAGTTCTACCACCAGCGGAATTAAATACTTTCTCTAATGCATACCGTTTAATGAACTCTCGGTTCTTTGATTCAAGCTCTTTCGCTCTTTGCTCTGCTTCTGCCGCTTGGCGGCCGTATTTTTCTTCAATGGCACGGATTGATTCGCCATAACGCGATTCAATTTCCGCAGCGCGAGCGGCATCGGCCTGAAGTTTGCGATACTCTTCCGGATTAAACTCTTTAAACTTTTCTAACTGTTTTTCCTTCTCTTTAATTTGACGCTCATAAGTCTTACGAGCTTCTCTTTCGGATTTTAATGCCTTAAGAAGATTTTGAATATCCTCTTTTTCTTCAACCCCTGTCTCTTCAACAGTTGTTTCCGGAACCTGCGTGGCTTCCATCTCGGTCGCCTGATTCAGTTCTTCGTTCATATAAAAAGAGCAATCACTGCTCCTTGTTTAGTGCGACGTAGGATACCTATTGTTAAGGCGTCTAGTCTCCCTCGCCAGCCTGCTCGGGATCTTCTTCAATTTGAAGTATCACCAATGAAATTTGTATATTTTGCTGGTAATAACCACTTCTATTTCTTACCTTAGCATATGCAGTCCTTGTGATCGGTACATCATCATTAAAACCATAAATCACAGGCGCTACTCTCCTCCAAGATGTGTCAGTTGGAGTAAGTTCAGCAAAAATTCCAGCCCCAACTCTTGGCAGTTCATCTTCAGCTCTATCAAGGTCAAATTCGCGCTCATAGTCACTTACATAGAACGTAACGGTACACGGGGCTGAAGCTTTCATCTTGAATAAAGCGTACCCAGTAAACGCTTCAAAATCTACAGTTGTTACTTCAAGGTTTTCAAGTGGGCCACTATAAAAACTTACTTCAGTCCTGGAAGACAAACTTGAAAACTGTTGAGGTGTCCAGGCTTCCGCTGCTTCGTCATACGCCAGAATGGCGCCATCAGGTATAATTTCTGTAAAGCTTGGGTCGTTAACATCTATTAGGTCATCAAGTATAAAAGACCTTGTTTCAAACTTATCGTTTGTATCATTATAAATAAGTGCATTACCATTCTCCGGATCAATTATTTCTACATCCGCAAATTGACTTAAGCTGATAAAGTTCGCTACGTTTTTCCATGTAGAACTAGTAGAGTTATATTGCAGGATCTGACCATTCTCAGGATTATCAATATCAACATCATTTAAAGCATTAAGACTGAAATTATTTATTTCAAGAGCTTTGTTAGTCCACTTTGTTCCATCATATGATAAAACTTGAGAAGTTATTGGTTCAAATTTGGTTATTGTGGGAACAAAAGCATCCGTTGGATCTGCTTCATCAATACTTACTGTTAAATTTAGATTTACTGGAGCTGTTTTTGGAGTTAACGTGATTACACCATTTGACCTAGTCGCAACGACAGGACAATCTTCGTCAGCATTTATTTGATCACGAATCCGACCAGCAATCAGCAGCAACATCTCTGCATCAAACTGCGCATCTGTGCTGGTGGTTTCCTCAATATTGTTTATATCTTGCTGAGTAACTGTATAAGTGTACAAGGTTCCAGTAATCTGAACATTAACTTTGTCATTTTTAGCAAAAGATCCTCCAATGTAAATTCTTGCAAGATTTTGTGTTAGATCAGGTAACGCTGTTAAATCTACATCGGCAAGATCGTTGATATCATTCACATAATCTTGGTTCTTCCATATTGTTAGCGTAGAATCATAGGCAAGAATTTGGTTATCCGAAAGAGTAGATTGGTTTATAAGTACATCAGTTAAATTGTCAATCCCAATACCAAATTGCTTATTTAAGAATTTTGAGATTGTTCCTGTTTGAGTCCATGTCAACCCTTCTGGAATATTATCCGGCTCTTCAACACCAGATTCAACAATCTGATCTTCTTCGTCTGTTATGTTCCCAACAGGAATTGCTGTGTATTGAATAATATGATTTTGTTGGGGATTTGTAATTCGAACATCACCCAAATCTTCAAGCTTATAAACATAAACCTGCTCACCCCATTTTCCAGTTGCTTGATCCCAAGCAAGTATCGCTTTATCTTGTGGTTCGTATTTTACGGCGCCTGCGTCATTTGTACTTGGAAAATCTGGTGTAGCAGCTTGAAATGTTAACGAGGTGATTCCGGTAACCGTTATCTGTCTTACGCCATTAACTGCTGCGCGAGACGTTGAATAAACATACAGAAATTGACCAGTCTCTAATCCGTGCGGCAAGGTAGTAACTATCGATACAACGCCAGCGGTCGCGGCGATAGCGGAGATAGGAATGCTTACTTCCGATATTAATTCTACATCCTGTAAATCACTTAATTTATTATTAAAGCCAACAGGATTCCCTCCAGCCGTACTACCGTCTCCGACATAAAGACGTTTGGTATCAGTTGTATATACCGGCTCCCCAAGCAGGGGGACAAAAGTAGTTTGCTCCCGTTCTTCTTCTGTGCCCCTGCGAAACTGAAGTGCCACGGCGAATCCTAAGTCAAAATAGTATTCCCTCCCTAAATTTCAGTAATAAATGGAGTTATCCAGTCTTCATTTGAATTCTGAACCTCATTGATAATTAATCCGGCTTGCTGACACCTTTCATAAAAATAAGTATAAGATGCTTGAATTGTACTTTGTGTCATGGAACCAGATCTATCAACAAAGAGACCAATCACAGTTCCAACTGGTCTTCCTTCTAAACCGCACATTGCAAACCAGTCCGTAATATTAGTATTATTACCATTATCTCTAACCACTGCATACGGACCATAGCTTGGAGCCCCCAATGCCGCTTCAATCATTCTATTTGTTGGCGTACCCATTTGATTATGGAGTCCTTGACCATAGATAGCGTGTTGTATGCTTGCCCATTCCTTTGCGTTGAATAATGTATATTCAGTTCCATAAATTGTGGCATTAATTGATAGCGCAAAGGCTGATGAATTTACATTGTATAACTCGGTAAGTGGTAAGCCTGGCCTCGGCAAGTTTTTAAGTTTTACCATCAAAACAAGCCACTTACCTTGAGTATGTACCTGCTGAGGACTAAAGTATTGTTCAACCTGTATAAGTGGGATGGTTACTTCTGTCGTATTTGCAAAACTTGTAGACTGCAACAAAGTATAAGTTACATTTGTGACTGGATTTAAGACTTGAACGGTCATCTGATTGTCAGCAGCACCTTTGATCTTCAAGCTCTGAGTCAAGCTGCTGATACCAGAAGGTATCCTCATCCGATAGGAAATTGTAATCTCTTGGTCCTCTAAGCTCTTGAGCGATCTTTCCCCTCCATCATCAAGGGCTGGATCGGCGATCCAAACCATATTTGCTTTAAAGAACTCACTGCCGGCAGATGTCCAGGTTGGATTGTATCCTGGAGATAAAGTATAAGTAAGAGGCAGAGAACTCTTTTGATTTTTGCTGATCGGGTTAAACTTTTGTATTTCCGGTGGATTCCCTGTTGTAATCTGGGTGCCAACACCGTTAACAATGTGATCCCATCGTATGTATTGACCCATTGTGCCTGACGGCGGCCAAGAAACGCTTGTCTGAGTCGACCAGTTGATACCATCAATACTTGTCATAACCCTATCACCAACACCATAACTAGCCACAGCCAAAAATTCCTCTCTGTCTGGATTCCAAATAACAGAAGACCAAGAATTTGCCGGGGCTGGATTTAACCTGGTAGTCCAAACAATGCCATCAGGACTGGTAATAATTGCCCCACTAACATTTTGCTGATCTGTAATTGCGACTAATAACTGCAACTTTGAAGAGTAGGCGATTGATTTCCATGGCAAAAATTTATTTGTAGATCTCAGGGTCCAGGTAATCCCATCTGGACTTGTCATTACATCGTTGTTAGCTGTTCCATAAATACCAATGGCAACAAACAATCCAAGTTCTTTAGCCCATACAACTGATTTGAACCTATTTGCTTCACTATTTGGAACGCTTCTGGCAGTCCAGTTGATACCATCTGGACTCGTCATCACTGGAGTGTTGAAATTCGGACTGTTCGTATCATGAACAGCAACAAATAAATTCTTTTCGGGCGACCAGCAAATGCTAGACCAGTTCAATGACTCACTATTTGGAGAAGATCCATGAATCCAGTCAACACCATTAGTACTTCTCAATACAGATGCGCCGGGCTGACCACTCTGCGGAGAGAGGGCTACAATTAATCCAAGTTGAGGTGAGTATGCTGCGCATGTTATTGCTTTATACCATGACAACGTTGGAGCATTTGGCGATAACGCGACGCTTTGCTGAACCCAAGTTATACCATCACTACTTGTTGCGATCTTTGATGAAGTAGAAATATTGCCATGTAATGAGTCTGAACCGGAGAAAGATACAAACTTATTGATATTAGATGCCCATAAGACTGTACCATGTGATCCAGCATTTACAAAAGAACCAAAGATCCCTGTCCAGCGCTTACCGTTGGCGCTGTACATGACATCATTGCTACCATACAAATTAGCTACAGCCACATAACGGGAAAGGCCAGGAGACCATGCAACAGATGTCCATTTATTGTCAGCCTGCTCAGAAAACACACTAGTTTGGACTAAACCAGCGACAAAAGTATTGCTAACCGTGGTTCCATCAACAAAATAGTACCAATGGTACGTCCACTGAGTAGATTGATCAGTTCCAGTACCCATAGGGAATCTTAAGATTAAAATTTCCCTATTATCTGGAACTGGCTGGGAGGTGTTCCCAATAAAACCACCACCAACCCAACTGGCATTTACAAAGCCACTACCATTTCCTTGTGGAGGTATTTTGGCAACAACTACGCCGGCCGATCCACCAAATTGCGTAGGACTTATTATGTTTGTTAAGGCACCATAATCAAGCGTTGAATGTGGAAATGGTGCAGTATAAATAGAATTACCTTCACTAGGCACAAGTAACCAGTGAGGTCTATTGGGAAACTCTGATCTAAAACTTTGCCATCGATCATAGCGATAAGATCCATATTGGAAGATTGAACTTTCGTCGCAGAGACCAATACAAACCGCAGACTTACTTGCCACGATTCGCCCAAGACTTGCAGTAGCAGTGCCTGCTTCCCCAGTCTTAATGTCATTGCCTGCAACAACCTCCAAAACATCAACTGTTTTGTCTTTAGTCCAAGTCTGCCCCGGCTCTGCGGCTGACTGTTCTACATTCGTAGCTATAACGTTACCATTCGCATCTGTAATTGTACCTAGGTCTTTCTCTCCAACCTTTTGGGTCTTCGGGGTCAAAGGAGCACCACGTCTCTTGACACACCATCTCACGCCATAAACATGATTCGAGCCAACTGCAGGTTGCAGATTCATATTAAATGGGCCATTCTCACCCAATGTTTGATTGACGGGAGGGGCGTATGGAGACCCAGTGCTGGGAACAATTAGGGTTGAAGTATTTGGAACATTTCTATATTTAATTCTATCTCCCAGTAAAGCATCTCTTCCTCCGCCAAGTGTTTTGGGCAAATAGAATACAAAGTCGCTGTAATCAGTTCTACGCCATGTATAAAAATTAGATATAAACGATGCTCCAGTTCCATTCGCATCCAAAATGGGTCTAGGCAGGTTTTCTAAGAAGGTATAACCAGCAGGTTGAACAGCCCCATCATTATGAAGGCCACCATCCAGGTTGAAACAAGCAGCACCATCTGCCGCATTAACATTCAAGCCATCAATAAAATAACCTTGGTTGCCATATGGTCTGAAGATACCTCTATAGGTGACAATTCCGCCCGGCATGGAATTCTGTCCGGTCGTGGGAGGTGTTGCCCCAGAGCTATTCCCAAGACTAAGACTAAAAGAACGTTCATTAGAATACTGTAAAACACTAGCGGCTAAATTGCATTCTCCAAGACGTTTCTCAATATTAAATGTTTGAAATTCTGCAACCATTAAATGCTGAAGCGCAGAATGAACATTGATGTCATACATGAAGACTCCAATGTCTGCATTCTGATTGGCTAGATTCTGACGGTGTGCAGCTTTATTGTTAACATGAATTTGGATATTGCCTGCACCCTCTGGCAATACACTTAAGGCGCTTTGCGTTTGCAAATTAACGCCAACGTAAACAAAGTCGGCATCGTCACCAGGTTCGCCAAATCTGAAGACAGGGTGTGTTTTTCCACCAAAAGTATTTTTTCCTGGCGTACATCTTAATTGATAAACACCTTCGAACAATTGGGATTTTACACTGAATGCCGGTATCTCAACAAACATTTGTACGGTTTCACCGCTAACAGATAACGGTGCCGGCTTAGTACCTGGAGCAGGTGCTGATGCGGTTGAGGTTTCAATTAGACATTCCCAAACCTTATCATCATAAATTACCCTTGATCCTTTTCTGTAAGTTGTGCCTGGATCCCACTCCTCAAGCGTGTCACGAATAGTTGTAGAAGTGAATTCGTCTAATTGTCCTGTATAAAGAGATGAAGGATTTTGCCACTCAACAATTCGCAGCCATTCACCCGCCATAAAGCGGGAATCATCAGCGTCATAATAATAAACAACTTTAAATGTATTCAGCCTGCTTATCGTGCAAGCACAACGTCGCATGTAAGATTGAGCCAGCAGCCAATGATTTCTACTGTTATAAGTTAATGCAGATGCACGCTGGGTATAGGTGAAATAATAGTAACCATAGACATCGGTACTAGCTCTCCAGCCCATCATAATTGGAGGCTTGTCTTGACTTGATGCACCAGTTGGATCTACGGTTTCAAATTCAAGTTCAAGCCCACCGCCACTGCCACCACCAGCAAGTGAATCAGGCAGTAACTTCTTTAATAAACGACGCCTTGCCATTAAAGCGCCAAAGACTTTTTTTAAATTATTACCAAGATTTTTGTAAGCATCTTTAAATGCCTCAGCCTCTTCTTCCGGACTTGGAACTGGCGTAGTTAGTGCGTCAAGGCCAGGCTCATCAGATCCAGCACCTCCACCACCGCCCCCGCCGCCGCCTCCACCGCCGCCGCCTCCCGCCGCGACCGTGGCGAGAGCTAATCCAGAGAGACCACCAAATCCGCCTCCAAAACCGCCGCCGCCGCCGCCGACGACTTCTAATCCAGGTCTATTTAAAGCTGATTTACCAGTACGAGTGTATTCCTTTTTATTTGTTTTCATTCGCGCTACTTTTGCGCCTTTTTCTTTGGCAATTGCATCAATTGCCTCTCTCGATAAGATCCCACCAGGACCTAATGCTCGCTCGGCCTCCTCAAGAGCTTCCATGAACTCTTCGCGCTCTTCTTCGCTATCAAAGAAGAATGCATCAAATTCTTCCTCTTGTCCTTCAATTTCAAGCTCATCAAGATTAATCTTGATACTTTTAAGTTCTTCTCCGTCTTCTAAATTTAAGTCAAAAGTCCCTAAGCCCTGTACGCCACCTCTCCACATTGCATTTGAGAATTGCGTCCTGGTCCTAGGCAGTGAATTGCCAATGCCAACACCAGCAACTCTGTCAAGAGGAGTTGTCCACTTCTGTAATCCAGCATCCCAGCTCAACATTTGATAGTTGGCTATATTACCTTCTTCATCAGAAGTGATTAAAACATTGCCAAACTCTCCAAGTGTATAGCTAAATCTTTTTGCATTAAAAGCTTCCAGCGTATCATCCCATTGCATAACAAAAGGCTTGGGAGCTGGCGGTGGCGTCACCTGAACTGCATTTCCGAATTCCGGCTCCTCTACACAAAAATAGAAAAAGTCATTTGGCGGGGGATTTTCTCCAAATCCTGTAAAGTTTATTCTGAACTCGCCATCAACACCAGGAGTTCCCGTAATTACAAATCTGTTACTTTCCAGTATTACCCCAGGAGGGTCAATACTATGTGTGCCGTCAAGTGTCGTAGAGAACCTAAATGTTTTACCAAGTAAAGATGGATCTGAGAGGTCAAAGATATAATCACGATCATTAAAAAGTTTGAGGATAGGCGCTACCCTGACTTCATCAAAGATAAATTTTCCGTCATTAATGATTACCTCAATTGTGACATCATCCGGAGGCGGTTCCTCAAGGCCATCAAGGCTCACCAGGTTTACATCTTTAAGAAACGGTGTGCTCTTTTCAAAAAGACCACTAGTCCCGTTATATTTGATGGTATCAAGATTATTTAAATTAGACAAATTTGCGTGATAATTTGCCTTGGTTGTACTTAAAACATATTCGTTAAAAAAGTTATTCGTGGTTTCATCCAAGAAAAGCATGTGACCCCTCTTCTCGGGATCCGTAATTTCAACACCAAGTAAATCGCCAATTGAAGGTACTGGCGGAATTGGTTTTGATTCAAAGTTCTGGGTCTCTTCGTTATACTCTAAAAGACTATCAACCGCTAGGTTTTCTTCAATAGAGATGCCATCAATATCTGTGATAGCCTTAGGCAATTGTTCTCGAATAACCCATTTTTCAGTCGTAGAATTATAAACGATCATGAAGCCAGGCTCAAGATCCTCTGCTTCGGTTACATCTTCAAGGTCGCTTGTCGTAATTATTGGCTTGCCAATTTTCCATTTATTCTCGGCGTCTGAATAATATATAAACGTACCATGAATTAAATCTTCATTTTCCAGTTCGGCATCGAGAAAATCCTGCACAAGGATAGTCTCAATGACATTAATCCCACCTGGTGTAGTACCATCCCCAACATAGAGCTTATTGGAATCGTATGCATATACCGGCTCTCCTATAACAGGTGTAATCAAAGGGCGCTGCGCTTCTGTTACCCTCCTTATCTGCAGAGCCATTCATAAAGCCAATCTGCCATTAGGATACCGCTCGTCTAACTAGACCAACCAAAGATCATATAGCCTTTTAGAGGTTGTGTTCTTTCTCTGTCAAGCCTCCATTTCTTACCAGTTTGGTCATTCCGATCCATCCCGAAAGGCAGTGCGTCCCATAGCCATTTCTTCTTTATTTGTACCTGACTAGCGTTTGCAATCGCCTCCAAGACCGATTCCTCGTCAAGTGCTTCAATCTTGTTTACATCATCTGCGGCATAAAACAGTAATTCTTTATACTGGCTTGAAAAATCCCAGGCTAAGGGGACAATCTTGACGTACTCATCTTCATATGTAGTCGAACTGTCATCAGATTGTTGAAATCTCAATGCATACTTTGGATCTTCTTTGCCCTCTTCTTCGCTATACCATGTAAATTCTCTGATCCAATTTGCCGTCACATCTCTTTCCGTAATATCAATATTCAGTTCCGGTAAGTTTAATGTATCTCTAGTCGGAGAATCGCCTACCACATCAGCAAAAATATTATTAGCGGGCTGTTCTTGTCTTTCATTGAATATATTCTTTCTCCAATCTCCAGCAAAAGCAAACTTAATAAAATCACTTCTAATTTTTCTCTTCTGGTAATCAATCAAATTTTCAAAATTACCTACGAACGGCGCATTGTTCAGCAATCCTTCAATCGTGTAGGTAATTGTAAGTTCTTGGTCTGGGCCAAGACGATCATAGTTAGCTTTTTTGACTGTAAAATCAGCAATAAAATTGTTTGCACTGCCGATCCGCCCTTGATCAGTCTTTACAGAGAAGATAAAATCTTCTTCACTAAAGCCTGCTGGGTTATCAAAATACTGACCTCCCACTTTAAGTTTAATAATTGGCGGGGCTGTATCTTTTATTTTTACTTGAGCCCTTCTTCCGGCGTAACCCCAAACATTACCTTGAGTGTCTTCATTCGGCAATGGTATCGTAGTGGTAATCTTTTCAAAGGTTTGCTCTTCTCCTGTTTCGGTAGATTCAATAATAGGATCCGGGTCCCATTCATTTAATGGTGGAGCGCCTCCATCGCCAGTACTACTGCTCGCAATAGATCCTATCAATTCTGATCCACTTGATACAAATCCAGTGTTTCCGCCAATCAAATAAATTGTAATAATTCCTGTCGATTTTGTTCCAACCGAATCCTCCACCGTGTATTCAAAATCAAACTGTGTTCCTTGGCCGTTATTATACACAGCATAGGGTGAGATATTTTGATCAAACACATATTCACCAGTATTTGTATCCAATAAAAAGCCCTGTGGTGCGCCTGAAACCTCAAACTTTAAATTCTGTCCAGGGACATACTTATACTTTCCTGTCTCCTGATCAATTGAAACTGGGATTGCGTCAGGATCGCTTCCAGAAAGAAGACCTCTTTTTTCTGTATCACCCCTGATCGCTGATATTACAACTTGGCTAACATTTGCGGTTGGGTCATCAGTTCCTTTAATTGTATAAGTTATCTGCCTTCTGGCTACATTCCGCTCACCACCCTGCAATGGAAATTTTGGATCTTCAAGATAAATTTTCCCATCAAATTTAAATTCCTCCGGCAAATCAAGCGTGCATGGTTTGAATGAATAACTTACTTCAATCCCACCATCATCAGGAAGGTTAGTCGCTTTAATGTTTAAAGCGTAATAATTAATCCTAAAGGTATCACCTAAATCAGTCCAAGGAGCATAAGCTTTTACTACATAATTTAGATATAAATTATTCTGCGAATAAGCTGCAAACTTTGTCAAATCATAAGCTGCCTCTGGATTATCATAGGTCTGGAAGTCATGCGCAGGAATAATCTCATATGGAATCACCTCGGAAACATCTTGTTCATTTTCTGATACTATACCACTCCCAAGCAAGGAATTCCACTCTGTTATGTCATCCGGAATCACAAATTGCTTATGCTTCATTGGAAGCAGTTCGTTCAGAGTTTGATAATAATTCTCGCTTGCAGGATTTAAATCAGGCAGTTCTCTATCAGGTGTCTGCCAAGCGTGAATATTGATCTTAAATCTCTTTGGAGGAAAAACGCCAACCACACGATATAGACAAGCTTGAACTTTGCCTGGACCAAAATGAGTCAACAATCCAACCAACTTGTCAGCAGCATTGTAGGTCCAAGGCCTAATAAATATCTTGTCGCTAAATGTTAATCCTGCACCAGGTGTAAATGTTTCAACACTCGTCTGATTGGTTTGGCCAATAAAGAAAATGTTATTAGATATTGCTAAATTCTTGCCTAACCAAAAACCATCTGCTTGGCTGGGGGGGTAAGCCAGTAAACCGCTACTTGTAAATAGTTGATCGACGACACCCTGGAGAATTAGAAAATAATTATAGTCATCAGCATTTAAATTTGTGTTAGTTAAAATATCAGGATGATTTTCTTGCTTAGATAAATCGTTTACAATGATTGGATCAACTGGTTCAATTTTAAATTCAAACAATGTCCAGTAGATAACTCCAAGTAGTAAGCCTCCGCTAAGAATCGCTAGCGGGGCCAGTGACAGAAAAAGACTCCACCCAAAAAGCTGAGGGTTTGTACCTATTTGTGCTTCAGTTGTAAGATTTAATTCTTTAAGGTATTCATGGTAAACCAACCAAGTTGAACCTTTGACAGTCTTGATGACTTTAGGGGGAATTGGAACCTTTCTTCTTCTTTTGAATGGCCTGCGGTCATAATTAGCCTGTTTCCTTTCGTCTGCCTTATCTTTCTTGGGAGGCTTTTTAGTTTTATATTGTATGGTAAAAGTTTCATCAATATAAACTTTAGAGCCAATAGGCAAATTAATCGAAGATGTCGCTTTTACGATAAGTATTTCGCCATTCTTTTTTACAGTTGGTTTATTTGCTGAATTGTATCCCATCCATTCAGCTTCACCTGGAATGCCCTTGATCTCGCTAACCTTCTTGGCTTGAAGGATAGCTCTGGCTTCCTTGGCAAGAGCGTCTAATTTTTTCTGAAGCTCTTCAAATGCACCCATTATCGCCAGGAAGCAGACAGCGTATTCTTCCCGACTCTTAAAGTCACGCTAGAATTCATTGGGAGCCCCGTGAAGCCGTCTCCGTTTACATTGTAAAGGGATCCTTTGTATTTGACCGTAGGGCGCCCGTTAAGCTCAAAACCGCGCCAGGTTGCATTGAAATTCTTTTGCCCTAATCCGCCGCCGGCTAAAGCATTTTCAACCGTGTTTAAACGATTGGCCTGAGCGGACTCATTTACTAGGTCCAGTAAAGTCTTGCCACTTGTGTTACTCATTTGTTCTTAACATTAAAACGTAGTGAAAATCTTGCTCTTTCGCCAAAGAGCCTTAAAGTATAACCAACACCAAGATTGTAGACGCCAACAACATAATAAAAATTAAGTGGTTGCGCAAACTCCTTTTCAACAACAAGAATATGATCGAAATTCATGGCTTCTGCATTGCCATTGTGAAACCATGTCAAATACCGGCTAACAGTATGAACACCAGTTGCCGTAACTGTTATATCTGAAGTGTTAAACGTAAAGGGAATGCGAGTGTATCCACCGGCAGTAGTTTCAAGCTCGTCTTCGATATAAGATGCGTATGTCGTTGTTGAATTATAAGGCTTTGTGCTGTTTAAGAGTATTGCCTCAAAGTCTCTATCCGTGACCGCTGTTACAGCCTGCCTCTGTAATTCGGTCGTACTAATAATTGACATCCGACCGGATTTTTCTCAACTAGTGTGCCTATTAGGTTGCTACGTTGCCGGGCACCGGCTCTTCATAATTCACAATACTATTGAAGTCATAGCCTTCATCGGGCTCAGACGTAATTGCACCATAGTCGATATCATAGCCAGCATTAGGTACGATTGATCCATAGTTAAATCCTTCAAAGAACTTGGTTACATAGCTAATCTGCAACTCAATAGTATAATCCAGATTGAACAGCAGATCCGGCATGATTACACCAGAATCAATAAATTGCGTATTTGGCAACTGAGATGTTTGGATGGGCATCAAATCCTCATCCAAGAGCATTACGATGTTTTCGACCTCGGGATCCAGTTCTCCGTCAGCATAGAAATTATAATTACTTAATGGCGGTGGAGCGACGCCAACTCTGTCGCCAGTATTAAAATCACCACCATCATATGAGTAACCATTAATAACAAATCCTCCAGCGTCAAAATCACCGCCATCTGGAGCTATGCCAAAGCCTTCTTCACCAGTTAAAAAATTACCACCATTGACTACATTGATGGTTATATCACTAACGATGTCAGGCGGATAATATACCTGAAGCAATGAAACTATTTGATCATTCTCGTCAAATCCAAAATACGATACATCAAGGAATTGCGTAGTATTAGGAAGGTTGCTATGCCATTGAAGCTTATTTGCCTGTACGTCTGCTTTTGAGATCTCTGTTACACCAGCCACTATATTGACACCGTCAAGCTTAATAACCCCTGCGGTAGGAACCTCATTGAAAACTACATATGTTGCTTTTGCTGGCAAATGCAGCAATGCAGGAGAAATCAAGACAACTCCAGTTGACCCAGTCGCAACTGGTGCATAAATATTAAATAGATCTGGGCTGATTGCAGTAGTCATTTAATTTAGTACATAACAATCAAGCGAACAAAGGGCATTTGTTGAGTCAAAAGCCCAAGTCGCCGCACTTGTTCTAGTCAAAAGTTTTTTCTTGTTTGCATTAATAACAACTGTGATTGGCATAAATGGATAGTATTCAAATAACTCGGGACGCATTTTTTCAACAACTCTAACGCCGCGATTGTCCATTCTTCTTTTTGCAACCTCAACAGCTAAATACTTGTTTATATATTTTTCATAGTTACGCATATTGGATGTAGCAGTGCTGATGAATTTATTAGTAAGAATATTACAGTTTAATTTTGTCATGTCTTCATCTGTTTTATCCTGAAGCTCTTCAGGTATTAAGGGTTTAAAGCTAATCGGCATTGAGATTTCCTCCGGACTCGGTGAGAACCCGCCCAGCCATGACCCAGGAAGAGTCTGAGTCCTGTTTCCTAATGTCATCCTGTATATAACTTCCCTTTGTTCAGTTGGGATATTACAGCCCGTCAATTCAGTATAAGAATTAACCGTAGGGTCATCTGGATCGGGATCGGATGAATTTGGATCTCCATCTCCATCTCGGTCAGGATCGTCGGAATCAGGTATTCCGTCGCCATCCATGTCTTGGTCAAGGCTGTCAGGGATGCCATCACCATCTGCGTCTTTGCACTTATCAGGCGTGTCAGCCGCATTTCTTGGTTGCGCGGTTGCAGCAGTTGAATTATCAGTGGAAACCTTGATGTCAACAGTATTGTTTTCAGGATTTTCGTAGTCAATCTTTGTTATCTTTTGCGTTACTGTGCCAGCACCGTCTACACCGTAAAGATATTCTTCAATAGTTTCACTCTTTAAAAACTCCACTGGCCAGTATGGATAGTAAACACCACCCACATAAAAATCAGTGCCCTGCTGTAGCTCTTCATAATCGGTCTGAGTGCGCAAAATTTTATCTAAAGGAGGAGAAAAGAAAAATTTTCCACTTCTCCTTTCTCCTCTATTGTCAACTACAGTGCCATCTGACTCAGCCTCTTCAAATATTTCACCAGCCCTCTTGATTAAATCAACTGTCGCTTTGGCTCCACCACTATAGACATATTGTTTTTCAATTACACTTACTATTTCGCCACCATTCCCAAAGAATATTTTCTTTGTGTTTCTGTTAGTGCTTGTTTTCCATCCAAATATACCTTGCAAATGAAATTCGGTTAAACTCCTAACAGCTCTCGCGTAAATTACACGACGCTTTCTTAGTTCCGCTCTATCGGAAAACAGGCAATCATAGAAGCCTTTTGTCGTATCCATCTGGACAATTTCATCAACTTTTAGGCAAGCCCTCTCTGCAGCATCCTTTAGGTTTATATCATTCTCATCTCTCAATCTCGCATATTCGTTCATTTCATTTGAAAGCGCATTAGCTTCCTCGACTGCCAGATCGTATTCTTTGCTACAGTTCTCAAACCATTGAGAAATTGCAGCATCCCCCGCTCTCCAAACACTCATTTCTTCCCAGCTCTCTTCGTATGAGAGTTGTTTCCCTGGACCTTCGTATTCAGTGTATTGGTATTTTTTAACAAAATCGCCGAAGTAAGCGTCTTCAAATGTTTTCAGTGAACCCTTGACCGAGTATCCCCAATCTTCGGTGTCTTCGTTGATCCATTCCCCAAGTGTTAAAGGTTTCTTGCAAAAATCATTTGCTGCAGCTAGTAAATCGGTTGTATATTGAGGATTAATGAATTTACCACAGGCGTATATCTTTTCTGGATTTTCTGTATAAATTTTACCATCGTAGACCTTTAAGCACTCGTCCTCCGACAACAGTTGGAAATACTTTGTATTTAAATACTGAATTTCGTCAATGGCACCTCCTTTTCCTTGGCCGCCTTCTTCCTTGCATGGATCAGCCTCATCCTCATCGGGCGTACCATCATTATCATCTTCTTCTTCGGGGTCCTCTTCTTCAAACATAGGAATATCCCAACTCATTGTTATAGTCAATTCGCTAGGATCGATCAATGAAGATGTATCGGAAAGAGACTCAATTGAGATAGCTGTTGAATCATCATATGAAGTAAATTTAGAAGATCCACTGGCAGATCCAAAATTTGTACCACCAAATGCTTTAACGCACTGAATACTCCCGTATTTGTCCTGGTACATGACGTACCCTAAGGACTGGAGAACATTTCCAAGTTCACTTAAATCAAAGTTTTTAACATCAAAAACATCGTACCTCTCAGGTATAAGATTAAAAAGACTTTCAATTCTTGTCGTAAAAGAGCTTTCGTAAACACTTGCTAGATAAAGAGAACAACCAACTTCAAGTGTGACAGTCTGCTGCTCATAGTTTATAGTAGTATTTACAAGATATAAAGCGCCTCTGGGATGCCTGGCACTTTGATTGTTAGGTAGAGTGCATTGAATAATTATCGGGCTGCCAATTGGCAGAGGAAATTCTTTCGTTAGGATAGAATTATGAACACCACCTAAAACGATAGTACCACTGGTCTTGACGATACTGCTTGAAAGCGTCGATTCATCACTAACCGAACCGCTTAACAAAAATTCTGTATACTCTCTGCCACCAACCCAAATTCTTGTTGGTGTTGTAGTGTTTATATATGACATTTAAGTCTCCACCATAACCATAGTTGCCACAAAAAAGTTATTGTTTCCAGCACCTAATTTTGTGATAGCAGGTGGTTCTGTGATAAAAACTTTATGGGTAACACCAGTAGGAGAAAGAAGATAGTCTGTTAATTTTACAGTGGCAAGATTGTCTCCCTCTGCCCGCTTTGCATCCCAAGCCTCGTATAATGACATCAATGTGGAAACTTCACTTCTCTTTATGATTGAAGATATTGACCACATTTTTCTTTGCTTCCGAGCAGGGCCGCTAGCATAAGCAGTTCCCAGTTGAGAGAATTCAAGATTGGCTTGCGCCATATAAGAACGAGGGAATTGAGTATCAGTAAAGTTCTCAAACCCTACAATATTTGTTCCGTATTGAATCTTTATTCCCGTGTTCATCCTCTTATGCCTCTCCGCGCCTTAAGCCTTGCAACATTCGCCATGATCTTGGATGCATCCATAACAGGCGATTGACTCTGAATGGTGACATTATTGGTGATGCGCTGAGTCGTAGCGCCTCCCATCATTGCACCCATTTGCTGAATTAGGTTGCCGGAATTTGACAGCCCAGACGAATATGCATTATTGGGTCTTGTGGCGGAGGCACTGTTTACGGCTGCAATCTTTGCGTTGATCTGACTGTTTTGTACCAGCGATGCAGTCATTGGAGCGGGAAGCACAAAACCATCGCCAGGTGCTCTCCATTTGATGTTTCTACCTGCAGGCAGTAAGCTAATTTGACCCGTCTTATTCATAAATGCCTCTCTGCCGCCACCGTCATTAACGAGGTAAGTCTGACCCCCAGCGACCGGACCGCCCATTGCCCTGGCATTGCTACCTGAAGGTATCCTGCCCACTGCTCCGCTCAATTGTTGAACCAGGCCTATAACTGTTCTTACTTCGTTACTCATTCTTTGGATAGGATTAACAGTCGCCAAGAACTGGTCGCCAAGTCCCTTTGCAGCCTGAACGGCCTGATTGATTAAGCCTGGAGACTTCTTCACCTCAGCGTTAAACGCCTCGCCACCCTTCTTGCCGCCTTCCTGTAAACCTTTTGTTAGTTCCGCAGCGCTTAACTTTTTAATTCCTTGCTCCAGGTTTGTTACTGCTTGCTCAAATGCAGTGCCAGCCTGTTTCGCTGTACCAGCGGTTCCAGCAACAGCAGTATTAACACCTGTTACACCTTGAGCAAGTTTTTGTGTACCCTGGTTAATACTTGTTGTTGCAGCATTACCAATTTGAGAGGCAGCAGTTTTAGCGCTGTTGTAAATACCATCAAACTTACTTTGGAGGCTGCCGGCAGATTCGATATCCACAATATTGACAGGAGGTAAGCCTTGGGCTTCGCGTGCAAGGTTTAACTGTGTTTGCTTTTGCTGCGTTTCAGCTTCAAGGCCAATAAGAGCTGCATCAGATGTAATCTGGTTTGCAGCCTGGATTTGAGGAATAATTGCAAGCTGACGTTCATATGCTTCTACCATTTGCTTGGCAATTGGATCACCACCAGCGGCTGCAGATTGAGCCTCGATTAAAGCCGTTTGAATCTTGAGCTTTTGAAGCTCAAGTTCAAATTGCTTTTCTGCTTGCTGTTGTTTAATTTTTAAAGCGCCAATCGTGTATTGGAAATCAAGAATTTTACCTTGATTGTCAAGTGTTTGTTGCAGGAAAGATTGATCACCAGTAATACTAAAGTTGATTACGGCTTGTTGAGTAATAGTATCGGCAAGGCTTTCAAGGGCGCCTTCCACGCTTGAACCAAGGTCGTTAACAGCAGTAGATGCAATGCTTCCAAGATCCTTATAGCTTCCTGCAAGGCTTTCGACCGCTTTCTGTCTTTCTTGAATGGCTTTTATTTCTTCTTCTGATAGTTGCTGAGTTTGAACAGCGGCTCCAGAGCGCAATGCTTGCTCTTGTTGGGTTAATTCTTGAATCCGCCTATAGGCTGCATAATCAACAGTGGTTTGTGTTTTAGCCCTGTTCTCAAGAGCCGCTTTTTCTTTTGCAATTGCAGCAAGTTTTTGGTCTGTTGATTGTTTTTGTAAGTTAGCACTTTGCGTTGCAAAACTTGCACTGCTGATTTGACCCTTGTTGTATTGATCTTGCAGGGCGTTGATTTGAGCTTGCTTATCAGCGTCAATAGAATTAAAATATTGTTGCTGAGCTATTTTTACGTCCTTAAGGGCATCGCCTGTCTTTTCAATAGCACTTACGCTTTCCCTTTGTGTCTTGGTTGCATTTTCCCATTCACTGGCGTAGTAGTTGGCTCTATCAGCACCTTGCTCAGCCGCCTGTTTCTGCCTTTCGAGTACTTCAATCTGATCCTGCGTGGCACCGCCGGATGACTTCAGTGCAGCGATCTGGCTTTCAATGTTGGCGGCAGTTTCCTCGTAGGCCTTTTCTGTAGCACGAAGACCGCCGACCAGTTGAGTCGCTTCTTCTTTGTTGAGTTTTGATGCATTCGCAAAATCATTAAGCCCGCCGGCACCAGCTTTCTTAGCCGCTTTTTCAATGTCATCAAATTTATCAGACAGATTACTAAGACCTCTATCTCCTCCAGCAGCAAGTCCAAGTGCTTTTAATTTATCTCCAATTTGTTGAATAAAATCAATTACTTTTTCAACACCTGGAATCCTGCGCAGGTCATCAAGGAATCCAAGCCATGCCCCGTGTGTTGTTTTAGTTTGAATTCCAAGCTGCCGTAGTGTACCTTCCAACTCTCCTAATGGCTGTTTGGCTTGATCACCGCCCTGGCTAAAGCCTTCAAGCACTTGTAGCAAGCCTTGTAAGGCTGCAGTCACAACCGCCGTGACAAGAGTGGCCTTTCCAAAGTTAAGCAATGTCTTAAGGAAGTTGCCAGCGCCTACACCAGCACGCGCAAGTTGACCATTTGCCAAGCCTGCCGTCTTACCAACCTTCCCAAGTGCGGGAACAACCTCCCTGCTAACTGTGGCCGCATTCGCAGAAATATCTACAGTCGCATTAGCCGCAGCGCGGCCCACACCGTCATAGGCGATTCTGGTCCCATCTGCAGCCCTCTTGAATTTAAAGAAGTCGCCAACATTTTTAGCAATCGTTTGACCCGCTGCTTTTGCTTTAGCCGTAAACGCTCCCAATTTAAATACAATAGCATTAATTAAATCTCCCAATCCACTCATGGAGTTTTTAAACCTTTGCCCAGCGACAGACACAAAATCCATTGTTGTGCCAGCGGCCTGCGCAGCTCGCAAGCGGCCAAGTGCATCAATAAATCTATTGATGATATCGATGTTCAATGCGCGAAGCGCATATGTCGCCGAAAGACCGAGATCGGAAAGAAACTTACCAACCTTGAGAGTTAACAGAGACTTAATTGCAGCGCCAAACTTAACAACGCTGCCAGTCAGTAATTGAAGGCTCGTGGCATTTGCCAGCGCAGCAGCCTTGGATTGAACTAGTACAACCTTAAATGCCTTTTTCGCCAAGGCAGCGCTTAGCGTTGCAGTCTTAAGCAGTACGAGAACCGATATAAGCGGAGTAAATAACTGGAGCAATTTGGCTATTGGGTTTATAACCAATAGCAATGTCTTCGTCAATAAAGCCAGGCCATCAATAAGTGCTCTAGTTGCATAGGCTACTTGATTAAATACCTCTGCCAAAAGCTCACCAAGTGGTGATTTAGCAATCTCATTAACGAGTTTGCTGAAGGCAGCGGCAGCGGCGAGAAACGCTCTAATTCCTGGCTCAATATTCTTGCCAATTTCCTCTAGTGTCTTCGTATTTAAATTAGTAATTGAGTTTTGTAGCTGTTGAATGGTTGCGTTTCCACTCTCCAGTCCACCCGTCAAAAGCTCAACACCATTTTGCATGCTGTTGAAAGCTTTATAAAACACATCTGATGTGACTTCCCCTTTCTCAACCATTACGGTTAGTTCTTGGGTTGTTACACCAAGAGCATCCGCTAATTGACCCCTGAACGCACCATCAAGTTCAGAGATCTGCTGGTTTAATTCTTCACCTTGTAGCTTACCCTTGCTCAATACCTGAGCAAACGCTTCAAGGTATCGGCCAGATTCTTCAGTTGACAAACCAAGAATCTGTGTTCTGGCGGTCAGATTCTCAATAAACTTATCAGTGTCCTCGGTAGTTGCACCAATATTTTTCAAAGGTGGAACAATTCTTTTATATGCTTTTTCGACCTGTTCTAAAGGCGCCCCAAGACTATTGGCTGTATCAGCGGCTTGCTGGAAGAATCTGGCACTTTCAGATGCACTTACTCCAACATTTTTAAGGGCAAGATCAAAAGACTCTACGGCCTTCAATCTTTTTACGACTTGATCAACAGATCCCGCAACCTGAGCAATAGCTGCAGTGATGGCTATAATACCAGCCTGAACAGTTGCAACTTTATTTAAAGCTCCAATCAATGAAAATGTCTTAGGCGTTGCAGCGGCAATTTGATCACCCAAGGCTTTTGCGTTCTTGGCTGCCTGGAGTTGGGCATCACTACCTACGCGCAAACTTTGCGCTAAGCGCTCTTGCTCTTGTTGTTGTTGGCGTAGATCCGCAATGCTCCCCGCTTCAATTCCTCTCGCTCTTTGCGCAGCAACATTATATTCGTTGATTTCATTTGTAAGGCGCTGCCTTGCATCGGCAGATAGATTTTCAATCTGAAGTCTTTTTTCAAGATCTTTTACGTTAAGATTAATATCAGCAAGACTGCCTACTTCAATACCTTGCGCACGACGCAATGCCTCCGTTAGTTTATTTACTCTTTGCGTTTGAGCGTCATAAGCAGCATTCTCCTTACTCATGCTGGCAAGCTTTTGCTTTGCCTGATTCAAGGATTGCCTTAAGTTTGTTAAACTACCTTGATCCGCTTTGTTCTTCTTCTCAATCGCACGGATCAGATCAAGGATTTGTTGCTCTGTATCGCTAAGAACTTTTTTGTAACCCTTGACCTCATTTAGACCGGCAACTCTAGCTCCAATATTGAGATTATAAACTTCATCAAATACATCACCAAGAGCACCACCCGCTTTTACGACAGCAGCAGCAAGCTCTTCAACCGATAATTTTGCACCCTTTGTGGCCCTGATAAAACTTTCGGCTTCTCCTTTCGTTCTAAAACTAATTATCAGGTCGCCGTCAGCCACAGGATCAAAGCACAGGCTAGATTAGTCTGCCAACAAAAAAGGGGGTCTTTCGACCCCCAAATCTAGTTGAGATAAGTGATCTCAGGGGTTGGCGTCCAGATCCAGCTTGTACGGGCCATAGCCCTGCAGGGTGGCAGACCAGGACACAATCGAGCCTGCTTCAATCGACTCGCTATAACCCTGGAGCGTACCATAACCATACACGGCCTCATCGGTACCGGTGGGGCCAATGCGAACGAACTTCACGCGGAGGCTGTTCGACACAGTGTTCTGTTCAGCCAGGCGAAGCACCTGATAACCAGCGTCACGGAAGTCAGCCACACCCTCAAGACTCACGCTCCAGGACTTGGAAGTTGCAATCGAGGTGTTGAAACCTTTAGTTTCATCGTCATAGGTAACGATGTCTTCAGAAGAAGTATCGGTTTCGAGTGCTGCGTTGGTCAGACCATACAGACGGAAAGGTTGATCCTTACCATCCATATCATAGAGAGTGCTCTCAACAGTAAACTTACCAGTAGAGCCGCTGAAGGCAATAGTTGCGCTAGGCGTAACGATGTTTAAACCATCGCCAGAAGCAGCACTGTCAGTCTTCAGGAATGCAGTGGTCGCAGAGGTGCCAATTGCCTTTGTAACACCAGTAAACGCAATATCAACCTCATTGGAGGCCAGAGGTAAGATATAAACGTCGTAGCCAAAGGCTGCGGAATAGTTTGCCACGGATAAAAATCCGGAATGAATCCGGCCGAAACGACAAAATCGGGGGGACCCACCCCTCTCCTGTAGGTTGCCAAAATGGAACCCTACTTAATTTTTACTTTTACGGTGTGACTGTTACAGATGCCTCGTCCGTTCCTTGTGTACTGTAAGCCTCTAAAATGAATTCAGTAGGAGAAGTAACGGTTAGCGTCGTGCTACCATTTAAGGGCCAGTCATAACGACCATTGAACCTGACTTCTTGCGCATGAGATGTCGCCCAAGTAAATGTATATTGATTGGTCAATCCAACTCGGTTGACTTCAAACATTGCCACGACAGGATCTAACACTACGATCTCAATTCCTGCTGTCGCACTTGTAAAGTCGTTTTCTGCGCTAATACTATAGGTCGTGGTTCTATCAACAGTAAAAGTCTGATTACCTGTCAAGGGAATATTCCCAATGCCTTCGCTCAGTGTTGCACGCAGTGCATTAGTAGTTACCCAAGAGATAATTACATCTTGACCAGGCAAGATATAATTATTGTTGGACGTTAAAGTAACAGTAGGCTGCGGACCATAGATGGCCATTCCATCAATGTCAAGTGGTTGATTGGATGGGATTGTCACTACCGTCTGAACTCTTGCATTCAAGCCCTCTGACGTTCTTACGGTCTGCGTCGATGTCGCCCCACGAAATAGTTCCATGATCCGGCGGGCAGCGTTGTTTACATCTTCGCCAGTCGCCGGATCCCATGCAACAAGGAAGACTTTCCATTCATTAACTAGAATACTGTTATCAGTAAGGAAGTCAACTCTTTTGATATCAGAAATATCATGAATAATGCATTCAACGCCAGTAACACTTTGAACAGAAGGAACACTGCTGCCTGGTGTTAACATGCTAATTGCATCTTCTATTTGATTATTAGCAAACTTGTAACTGCCAATATGTGAACTGAATTCAGGATCAGCAGCAAGAATCCTATAGATTACACCAGGAGTATCTGGATAAACTTGATTCATTTTCTGCTTAAATTCCTGCTCACTAGGGTGCCATAGGTGGAACCATATAGCAGGTGCAAGAATGCTTATGACGATTGGTCGTTTCGTCGTCTACACCATTCCTGCCCCGTAGACGATGAGCCTCTGGAACACGCCCCGAGAAAGGGCTTGTGAGTACCTTTTCAACCTTGAGGCCATGAGCGGTAAAGAAGCAAAGCGTCTTTGGAGGCAATCGATTCGTGATGCATGGGACAACAAATGTGCTTATTGTGGCAGCCCGCCAATCGACATAAAGAGCCTAACTTTGGATCATGTTAGACCTAAGAGTAAAGGAGGCGAAGATCGCACCAGTAATTGCGTTCCGGCTTGCAAGAGATGCAATCATTCCAAGGGTAGTGAAGAATGGACCCAATGGTACAGGAGGCAGGAGTTTTATTCGGCTACTTCAGAACTGAGAATTAAGAACTGGCTGCAAACAGGTATCGTCCAAAGCTGCATCTATGAGCAGTGGATGGCTAGCTAATTAAAGGCAGTTCGACATCTTCTTGTGCGTAGAACTTGCCATTAACAAATGGCAGTTCAACATATATTTTTCTGCCGCATGGTGATGTCATTGTCATGCGTTTTTGACTTGCTGACTCGGTTGCTATCACCATACCTTTAACTCTATCTTCGTAGTGTAACGGCGCAAGTATCATCGCATTTTCACCAATGTAAGCAAGCAACTGTGGTGGTGGGCCATCAGAAGCTTCCTTAAGGTCCTTAAACACAAATAATGCCCAAGGAGGCAGAAGATTTTTAGCTGCAAGCTCCATCGCAGCAGCGCCATACACGCTAGTTGGGATATTTTTTGCATCGCGAGGTTGATACAAGAAGAAATCATCCATCTTGTATGGTTCTCTTTTTTTCTTGGGATCTCTATTGGAGTTAGCAATGACAGAGGTAAGAAGAGCTGTAGGTGCCTCTTGAACGTGCCAATTCCTTACCTGTTCTTTCTTTGCGAAATCATACGCATCCAGAACATAGCGATAAGGAAGATCCCAATATCGATTAAAAGTAAATTCTGAGTCACCAGGAAATAAAACTTTTAATTCCCAGAAGATTGAGTCGAATTCGATGACTCTTGCCCATTCTCCTCTGTTGACTTTCCCACAATTTCTTCCGCTGTGGGCTCAGTTGCTTCCCCTTCTGAAGCTGCTGCAATGCCGGCTTCTTCTTGGCCGTAAAATTCCGCAAAGGCATTAATTAGCTCAGGATCCTGTTCCAGAGTGTCTTCCACGCTCCACTCAGAATCAATTCTTGATTTGATCAGAACTGTAGCTGCAGCAATGGCACGTTTCTGCACAGACTCTGACATCTGCGTCAGAATCGTACCCAGTTCATCAGGATACTGTTCTTTAATTTTAATTGCAAAGCGACTTGTGAGATCACCTTGGATTGCGCCCATAATTGCGGTATAGCATTCTTCAGTTGTATGACCCGTTTTACTGCTAATTCGTGTTGCCAGGGCCACGACTGAGGTTACTGCATCGGCACCTTGCATTACGGCATCAACAAATGCCTTTTCGCTTACCGTTAAGTAACCCCGCTTCTCGATTTCAAGGATGCCGATGTCTTCCCTGCCGATCTTAACAGTGGTAAAAACCCTTTTAGGCTTTACAACAAAAGGAAGAGTTCTCATATCTGAAATCAAGCGCCATAGTATACCAACTCTTAACTAAAAAACTTAAAGAACTCCGTTTTATATATCGCCGCAAACGGGAACATCGCTATGCCGTTTGTTCCTGTTAAAACGGCCTGAATCCAAGGTCTTGCTGGATAGTATATTTGCACATCACTGTTATAGCCAGATTTTACATATCCACCATAATGAACAATCGCTGCATACTCTTCTCCATATATAATTGATATATTCTGACTAGATCTGTTGTAAGACACACGACCCGATTCCCTTAGGGCACCGGTATCAATAATATCTCTAGTGTCAGATATCCACTGCCAAACATTTGCATTCATTGCCTCGTCAAGGGCTTCCTTTAATCTTAATGCTATAACTTCCATTGTTTTGTGATGCGCCTCTTCAATCTTTCCAGGCAGCGCGTCAATATAACGTGCAAATTCTTTTAATTCTTCAACGCCACTGAGATCTAATTTGGTGTTGAATTTAGCCGTACCATTAAAGCCTTTAAGTTTTGCTATTGCTTGCATGCTTTTTTCAAGGGAAGCAATTCCTTTGATGGCTTTACCGAAACCTTTGTTTTTTGCCATTAATTTAATACTTCGGCTCCAGTTAGTTGAAACTCAATGCCAATAGCAGGGTAAATGATTTCATCAATACCGGTTCCGCCAAATTTACCGTTACAGCGTTGAATAACAGCTCTCATAGGCTCCTGGCTGCCAAATGTAAACAACACTTCTGACTGGGGCCTTAGGAAATCTTCGTTCCCAAGAAGAGGCATGAATGCATAAGTAGAAACATCTTCATCTTGAATCCAGGGATCATCGCTTGCGATTACAGCTTTCTCTAATGCATATCCTCTGTAATAAAATTCATCCCCACTTGCGCCTGGCAGCATCTGACCGTCAAGCTCTGAAGCTAGTGGAATTTTCCTTGATCCCGAAGTTACACCGGTATATTGAACTCTTTTCATGTAACATATGAGCAGATAATGAGTATTGTCTGCTGTTACAAAACGACCATCATTATCCCTTGAAACTGTATCAGGTGATACAATTCTAACCTTGGCATTTGCAAATTCTAAAAGTGGACTTGCCATGCCAGAGAATAATCCTAGGCTAGATTGCCAACAACGGTAAAATAGGCTTATGGCAGAAACTTTCCTGATATCCGATATGCACTTCGGGCACACGAACGTGTGTAAATTTTTGCGTGACGACGGCACGCCTCTGCGACCATGGGATGATATTGAGGAGATGAACCATGACCTGATTCGCAACTGGAACAGTGTCGTCACACCAAACGATAAAGTCTATGTTCTTGGTGACGTTGCAATACCTCGCAGGGGCTTAAAGTGTCTTGATTATCTTTATGGTACAAAGGTATTAATTCGTGGTAATCATGATATTTTTAAAATGAGCGATTATCTCCCTTACTTCAAAGACGTAAGAGGATGTCATTATCTTGATAGAGCAATTCTGACTCATATACCAGTTCACCCAGTGAACTTAACACGGTATTCGGCCAATATTCACGGGCACTTGCATTTTCGCCTTGTTCCTGATGAAAAAACAGGATTACCAGATCTCCGATATTTCAACGTCTGCGTAGAAAACATTAACTACACCCCAATTTCGTGGAACGTTGTACGCAAGCGACTACAAGATCTTGGTATAATGTAATCGATAGAGCTGAGGCTTCTGGGTCGTTACGCCTGGTTCGCCAGCCCGATTGTCGGTGCATACCCACGCCTCAGTCATCTATCCCAAATCAAGTCCTCTAATACTTGGTTTGTGTACGAAGTCCTATTTCGGTAGGCCAGGGGAGTTGATCGCCTCCTGCAGTCCCCCAAAGCCTCTCAGTGCGAAGCTCAAACATGGGGGCCTCTGGCGCTTTGGTGTAGGAACACGTTAGGCAGACAGCCTAGAATGCTGGGTTCGATTCCCGGAAGTGCCCTTCAAAAAGAAAAACGGCCCCGTTCCCGGAGCCGCTTCATTTGGGCCTTTGTGGCCTTCTTGATTTGCCTTAGACGCGCTGATGCCTGACGGCTTTTATCGTTGCGTTTAGGCCCTTCTGATGGCCTCTCCCATCGCTTTAGTAATGGCATTTGCCTTCTCCTGTGCCAGCTTCCAGCGCAAGTACGGAAAATTTCCGATCTTTTGCTGTTTTTTGAGTTGTGCTTGAATCAGAGCGAGTGTAGTCATGGTTCCTCCAGCAACGAAATTGTAGCAGATGCTACGACTTTGCTGGTTTGACACGGACGGTAATCCCGTCCGCGATACATGAGATGCCGCGAGGCATCATGGTGAATCTTATTCCACCATTGCTCATACTCTTTTTTGGGCACGTCAGTGTCATACTTGACACCGCGATATGTCGCAATCGACATAACAGAATCTCCTTAACGAGGGTTAAAGAGCGTTCCTTCAGTCGGCTATCAGGATTCTTGATAAATAGCGTTTATCAAGAATACGAGTAAAAGTCGGCTTACTTCCGTTCGCTATTCAAAAACAGCGAATGAACGTGTCCTATTTTGCCATAAAGACTTTCTCAAAAGTGTTCTCATCTGAACCATTTTGTGCAATTTCATGTTTTGCCAGCACTCTTTCAGCTTCTTTTAGTATGATTTGCAAAAAATCTTGCTCAGTCCAGTCGTTAAGGGCACGTTCAACTGGGTCGTTTGGGTCCCAAGAAATTTCGAACCCATCTTCAGTTTCTACTACTTGCATTGTTATTTTAGACTCCTGCAATCGAGAAAAAATTTATACTCAGCATAACCCGAAGGTTCCCAACGGACGATATCGCATCCCTTGTAATTATCAACCACTTCAAAACGGGGCGACTCCACCCCTTTCTGGGGTGGTTTGAAAGCCTCCAAGAAGGATGGGAACAGAAGGAAAAGACTTCCAAGAGCAAAGCCTGTAAGCAATCCAAGACCATAATCAAGCTTTTTCATTTTCATTTTGAACCCATAACATATGCCATTCTAGCCCTATGATCTAAGTTGTATAATAGTAAAAAGATCAAAATCATGTCACAAGAAGAGTTCTCGATGCTTATTGACTTCGCAGCAACCTGCCTCTATATGACCATCGCCCTAATGTGCGGCATGATCATGGGTTATATTATCGGAAAAAACGAAAATATGTATTAATCTATACAAAAGCATACTCGGGTTTGTAAGCTTCATACTCATGATTCGCTAAAGAAACCAGGAAACGCTGGTCAGGGTCGCACCTGAACTCACCCTTTTCAAATAATTGCCGCTGAAGTCTGGTTAATTCAGCAAAACTGCGGTAATTATACTCAACATAGTCCACGCCGAACATTCCCTGGCTCGACAGGTAGAAATGATCCACGGCTAACTCGTTTCTTCTTATCGAAATCAAGGCTGGAGCTGTAATTTCATTCTGGCGAACCTCTACTCTCGCTTGAGTAACAGGCGTTGTTCCGTCCCCTTCAAAGTAAAATGATGGGACGTGACGCAAAATCTCCTTACCAACCAGCCTCCTGGTGTTGGCCAGTTTGTGGGGACCGCGTGGAGTTGGCACCTATCCAAAGATGAATGAGACCTTAATATACCTTGCATGGCAGCCAAGCCAAGGGCTTCTCAGCAGTCCCTGACAGTCCACTTAAGACCAGCTTTATATTTTCTTAATGTTTAACCCGGTAATCTTCATCCAAAAGTCTGACTTCAATTGCTGCCTTTCCAAAAGAAAACAGCGCCATCAGCAAAGAGCCATACCCAAGTCCACCAGAAACTTGAAAATAAGGCCACCCGCCGTAGTCGGACCAGCTTAAAATTACATTAAATAAGGTATATTTGCCTACAGTAATGAACCTAAAATGATAATCATCACCAAAGTCTCTCAGGTGATCATACTTAAAAATTTTCACCACGCTTGCAGCGACTGTACTCAATCAGCTTACCACTTTTAAAGTGTAATTTCATCCTGGGCCAATCATCCCACTCACCCTCCCAAGTTTCTGGATAAATCTCAACGTAGGCAGTTATATGATATGGCTCAACTTTCCCATGTTGCCCCGTGGGAACCCATCGATAATTTAAAAATTGACGACTATCGTTATACTCTGGATCCCCTTCCTCTATAATTTCAAAATTATGAGTCCCTCTATAACTCATTAAATACAAATGGCCGGCCGGTGAAAGCCAATAATGGCTCATCGTCCCTCCGATACAAGCCTCCATGTCTTTGGTCTGACAGGAAACATTAGTAAAACCCTCACCAAGGTCATAAGAAGACCGAAAATAATCAAACATCCCCATCGTTGAATTCCTCTAGGATTTTGTCAAGTTCTACAATCCTATCAATATTCATCTCAACTAAAACCTCGCTACCGTTTTCGATTCGTTCAATCATCTGCTGAAGATCCTCAAGAAAGGCTTTAGGTAACACTTCATCAGCGCCAAGTGTCGCCCAAAACCAATCTCTACACTCTTCAAACGGATCATCATTCTTCAATAATGCATAATCAGCGTAATTACCAATCATCAAATCTTTCCACATACGAAAAGCAGACCCAATGGTCTGCCAACCTGTAGGGATGCAATGATAAACTAAATAATCAACTTGGTTCATAATCGTCGTTATCCTTACTACTATAGTTTACATCTTTATACATTTTTCTACGCTCCCGTTGCTGCTCTGCCTCTTTTGGGATATCCAGTAAATCATATTCGTCAATAAGTTTATTCATTTGCTCCATGTCACGCATTTCATTGAATACTAAATTACACGCGCCTTTCATGATTGAGTACTCATTATAATCCATCGCCGCAAGCACCCTTGAAAAGGCTTCAAATAGTTGATGGGTTGACATGTCCGATGGATCAAGCTCTAATTCAAACTTGAAATCACAAAAAGAATCTTCGATTTCTTTGATCTTGTTGTCTTGAGTGGTGTAAATGAACACCAATTTGTCGTTACTCATTAGTCTTTCGTAAGAATGTAAGTCAGGCAAATGAGAATAGTAATAGCAACAAGCGCTTCAGGCATTGCTCTCTAATTCATCAGCAACAGACAGCAACAAAAGCGTATCCCGTCTGCAATGCAGAGCCATTGCCCGTAGCGTCACCGCAGCGATTTCCCGCGAATAGCACTCAGGGTTGATCTCATATTGCATGGCTGCCTCTAGGACACGCTGAGCAGGAACAGAAAGCTGGTTCATTTGGCACTCCAACAAACAATAACACAAACAACAACAAGAGCAATCAGCCAAATACTCATCGAGATCCAGATGGGTGACAAAACCCAGACCCATGGCCAGTGAATCACATTACCAAGTTTGAGGCCAATAAATAGAATTGTTAATAACCCCAAAAAATCAAGTCCACCAGAGGATCCGTCGGAATCTGGTCTCGCCATTGGCTTTTTGTAACTAAATCAGTTTATAGGGCTTTAATAAAAAACCACCAGCGCCCACTGGTGGTCCCTCGTCCCCGCATCAACAATATCTCCTTTATCACCGTTGGCAACCCATTAAAATATTAAATCTTTCAAAAATGGAAATGATCCCAAAGGAAACCTTGCGAGCCTGTGGTCATGTCCTAACGTGGGGCATCAACCGAAGGACTCATGCATCAGCCCGAAGACCCCAATCCCGCATGCCTTGCATGGACATCAACAGGAGAGCTATGCGATGACGATAAACGCACCGTCATCACACGCCTCCTTGAATCTTCAACGATGAGTATCAATGACTACTTATTGTTGATTGAGAAGATGTCAATCCCGACCAGACCTTTGTAAATAATTAGACTTTTTATTTAATAAAATCCGAGAAATGCGGCCTTTTGCTCGCCTAAAAGGCTCCATCTCAGCCCTGACAACAGTTATTTCAGCCTTAAAAGAAAATACTTCTTTAAACGCTGATTCTAATATCTCTTTCCCGCTTTCTAAAAAGGTAATCCATTCTGAAGTAACAGAAATTGTCACACTGTTGCCCTTGATTGACTCAATTTTGCCTTGCTGACGCAAAAGCATCTGCGTTGAAGGCAATTCAATGCTGTCTAGTACTGTGTCCCAAGCGAGATCAAGTACACTGCTCTCAATTGAAGCCATAAAAAAAGAGGGGTGAGGACCCCTCCATCATAAGCTTGCTGTTATCCTAAAGTCAATCAGCCAACGCTCGGCGCTATAAGAGCAATATTCGTTGCATCAACGGCAGCGAGGTCGAGGGGGAAGTTATGTGCATTGCGTTCATGCATGACTTCAAATCCCAAGTTTGCTCTGTTGAGGACATCAGCCCAAGTGTTGATAACACGGCCTTGATCATCAATAATAGATTGATTAAAATTAAACCCATTAAGATTAAAGGCCATCGTAGCAACGCCAAGACTAGTGAACCAAATACCAATAACAGGCCAAGCAGCCAGAAAAAAATGAAGGCTACGGCTATTGTTAAAGGATGCGTACTGGAAAATAAGTCGTCCGAAGTAGCCATGTGCTGCAACAATGTTGTAGGTTTCTTCCTCTTGGCCAAACTTATAACCATAATTTTGACTTACTTCCTCACTCGTTTCCCGAACAAGACTACTTGTGACCAAAGATCCATGCATAGCAGAGAACAAAGAACCCCCAAATACACCAGCCACCCCAAGCATATGGAAGGGGTGCATGAGGATATTATGTTCCGCCTGGAAAACAAGCATGAAATTAAATGTTCCTGAAATGCCAAGAGGCATACCATCAGAGAAGGAACCCTGCCCAAATGGATACACAAGGAACACTGCAGCAGCAGCAGCAACGGGTGCGAGATAGGCAACAAAAATCCAAGGACGCATACCCAATCGGTAACTAAGCTCCCATTCCCGACCAGCATACGCAAAAACACCAATCAGAAAATGAAATACAACCAATTGATATGGACCACCATTATAAAGCCACTCTTCTAACGTCGAGGCTTCCCAAATTGGATAAAAATGTAAACCAATAGCATTGCTACTGGGTACAATAGCACCACTGATAATATTGTTGCCATAAAGCAACGAACCAGCAACGGGCTCACGAATGCCATCGATGTCTACCGGAGGGGCAGCAACGAACGCAAGGATAAAGCAAGTGGTCGCAGCCAACAAGCAAGGAATCATTAAAGCCCCAAACCATCCCACATAAAGACGATTTGAAGTACTCGTAACCCAGTTACAAAATGACTCCCATTGACTTACTGGTTGCTGACGAGCAATAGTAGCAGTCATGAGATAAACAAAAACCAAAAAGTACAAGTCCTTTCGGACTCATACAGTTTACCTCAATTCTTAAAGAACTATTAACTTATTTACGTCATTCTTCTTTCTCGTCATCCATAAAACGACAAGGCTCCTCAAATAATTCACTCATCTTAAGATCCTCAACCCTCTCCATCAATCCCCTTAAGTCCTCCTCAGTCAACATTTCACACATTGTCTTCCCTGCAAAATCTACATTCGCTGATCTCACCCTTTAAATATTTCGCATAAGCACTATTTGCCTTACGAAACATCTCGCATCCCTTACACCAAACGTCAACTGTCTCCTGACGTTCAACAAATTCAATCAATTCGCCTAGAGATCCATTAACTTCAGGGTGTTTAGTCATGATCGATAAAGAGCAACAACTGAATCCGTACCCTTCTGCATTAAAATAGGGCAGGATCCAAAAATTGTCGTTAAATCATTCACAATTCTTGCCCTCTCTCTTAATGCACCATCATATGGTGTCCCACTATTCTCCGTATCCCACTCCAAAACATCCGCTTTACGAAGTACACGACCCGTATCCTGCCCAACATTCGCCTCCTTCTGCTTCGCAACAGCAACATCAAACTCCCCTAATAATCCCCTTACCTTCGCAACTAACGTCGGACTATTAGCACCTAATTGATTACAACAAACAGTCGCCTCAGTAATCGTATAAGGACTCACCCATACACCAATCGCAATTAAAATTCTCTCAACATCTCCCGCAACCCACCCCTTACTTACATCTAATACAGCCACAATACACCTTAAATCTCACCTAGTATTCCCAGTTTATTACTTTCTCTCTTCGTTAACCTATAGTTTTCCTAAAAATATTGTTAAAATGGTACATTATTATATTAATCCACCATGCCACTTAATATCCTCCTCCCCTTATCCCTTATCCTCTCAATTCACTCAAAATCACCAATCGCTATAACACAAATACTTCAACAAATGTATCATGCGCTCGGCTTTGATACCTCTAAAAAATTACTCCTTAAACTCCTCCCCCTCCTCTCCCCTCAACAACGCGATTACTTTCGCTCTATCTCCCCCTCATCATGACATCTAACCCTCAATCCCGTCGCACAGAACCTTCTTACCCCTCATCCCCTTGGCCTACTCCCTCTCACTCCTGGATTATTCAACAAATTGACACCCGTATTCGTCATCATGAACTCCGTATCGCTATCTCCTCCGCTCTCGTAGGCCTCCCAATCCTCTCCTATATCCTTATCACCCTCCATCACCTCTCTAACACCTCACCCTAACCCTCTTCACTCCACTCGTCACCCAACAACTCCTCCACTTCTGCTCCCCCTTCTCCCGTCCAGCCTCCACCGCACTATCAAACATCATCACCATAAATACAATAATCAAAAATCGGGTGGTCAATCTTAAAAGTGGCATCTTCGGTTTCAGAAATTTTGCGAGATTTTTAGAGGGGTCAGTCAAGGAGTCGAGTGTGAAAAATCGGGGTGGGGGAGTATAAATGTACTCCCCGAAAGATTACCTTATCTCATGCTAGTACTGCTGTACTGGCAGCCACTGCCCTCGGGGCCGGCGCACTGACCACGGGTCTCGGCTGCAAGCAAGCGGCAAGCCTCAGGCTCCCCAGCGTCGCACCACGCGCCTAGGGTCTCGAGCCGCGCCTCTTGAATCGCAGGGGTGGCCTGGCTGGTCGCATACCATACGCCAGCGAAGGCGGCACCACAGGAGAACGCAGAAGCCAGGAGGAATGCTTTCATGGGTCTTGCCCTTGATTACCCCTGTATCATACACCCCAGGCGGATTGGTGGCCAGTGATGCTGTAACATTCTTTAATGTAACGAGATGCGACAGGCCCGCAGTGGTGGCCATAAACTCCTTATAATAAAGAAGTCAACACGGGCAAGACCCATGACCCACCGCACCACCGAAGCCATCATCACGCAGGCCGATGACCTGGCAGCACTGGCTGAAGCAAACCCCCACTACACCAACCTCAACGAAGATCAGCGATTCTGGTATCGCATGGCCCTACTTGACGTATGCAACATGTTAATCAACGACATGATTCCCTGCGAGGATCTTGATATTAACTCGGTTGCATCTTGCATTGACGCTATCGGTGACTGGCACAAACAGTTGTTTACACTTAACAAGCACCTGCCTAAGCAACAGTAACCACACGCCACTAACACTAAACAACTCAACACAGACAAACCCATGAAAACCCAAACCCAGATCCTTAACTTCCTTGATTCCTTACAGGAAGCCCGCGACAACTTCCATTATTATCATTGTATAAACTGGGGTCTTCCCTGGCTGCTAGTGTCACCCCTCAAAGATCTTCCCGACTTTGCTGATACTGTGCTTTACAAGCACAAGGAGTCATCGATCCTTGAGATGTTCACACGCTATGGTATACTTTACACTTTGCAGGAGTTGAACAACGAGGCGAGAATCTACCTAGATTGATATAACCAACTGCCCCTAGTACATCCGTACCAGGGGCTTTTTAGTGTTTATTTTTTTGTGAACTTTTGTAACGATAAGCAATCCTGATTGG
>Ga0194118_10000322_pt1 | contig 85623 bp, 81 predicted proteins | sample TA2MahsurfametaG_2_FD_148662 | JGI IMG/M metagenome (GOLD analysis project Ga0194118, IMG submission 148662) | Freshwater microbial communities from Lake Tanganyika, Tanzania - TA2015013 Mahale N5 surface | ecosystem: Environmental > Aquatic > Freshwater > Lake | place: Tanzania: Lake... | reverse complement strand
GCCCAGAAGAAGGCGTTGCAATCAAAGGCCATGGTCATCGGCGGTGACGATAACGACATTATTCGGGCTGAAGATTTTCCGGAAGAGAAGAAAGTGTTTTCTGGCGGCAAGGGCGACGATCAGATATTTGCGTCCAAGCGCGACGATTTCCTGATTGGAGGCGAAGGCAACGATCGAGTGGATGGTGGGGATGGTCTCGATGTGCTTGTGCTCGATGCCAAGCGAGATGGGGCTGAGATTGTTCGCGAGTCGAATGGGCAGTGGCGCGTTAAGACCGCTACTGAAGGTACCGACTCCCTTATCGGCGTAGAGCGGATCTCTTTTGAGGATGTGTCAGTTGCACTCGACATCAGTGGTGATGCCGGTCAGGCCTATCGTGTCTATAAGGCAGCCTTTAACCGAGACCCGATGGCGGGCGATACGGCGGGCCTGGGGTTCTGGATCGATAAGATGGATAATGATATGGATCTGATCGAGGTCTCTGCGAGATTTATTGATTCAAACGAGTTTCGCCAGGGCTACGGCAGCAATCCCACAAGCGAGGAGTTTTTATCCAAGCTCTACACCAACGTCTTGGGCAGGCAGCCGGAGGCCTCAGGCTATAACTGGTGGCTAAACGAACTAAACACCAACCCTGAAAAGACCAAGGCCAAGGTGCTGGCCGACTTTGCCGAGTCGGCAGAAAATCAGACCGGCGTCCTCAGCCTCATCGGCAACGGCATCACTTATGAGCCTTGGGTTGGCTGAGCGTGTTTAACCTGGGGAAGCTCGTTTGAGCAAGATAAGGTGCAGTGGGGCCGATTGGTACAATCAACCGAATTAGGGGGGTACCCCCCGGGTGGGGCCGGCCTGATGGAAATTTTGATGGGGGTGGGGGCTATCCCACACGAGGTTTGAGTCCCACGAAAAAGTCCCTAGGAAACAAAGGGAGACTCAGCACAGGCCTCATCGAAGGTCTAATCTAAGGAGTCGAAGTTGTACCCAATCTTGTACCCAAAGTGCTTTAACTCTGGATGTTTGAAGCAGTCGATTTAGTCTCAACCCGCTTAGATATTGGTCGGGGCGAGATGATTCGAACATCCGACCCCTTGCACCCCATGCAAGTGCGCTACCAGGCTGCGCTACGCCCCGACCGAACTTTGAACTTTAACATAAGGCCCCTGGCTAACAGACCCAAGCCCGTCTGTGAACGGGCGCTAGGACTTGAGGATACGCAGGATCTCGGTGAGTTCTTTGCGCAAACCGGCTGACAGGCCAGCGCCGTCGGCGTGCTGCCTGTCTGCGGCGCGCAGGCCGCGGGCGTTGGCATCGCCAAGGCTCCGGGCGACCCCATCGTGAGCCATTTCGGATGCCGCACCAACCAGACCACCCTGGTCTGACTTGCCCTCTTGCGGCGCAGCGGGCCGCGCCTCAACCAGCCGGTGCCGGGCGCCATTAATGGTAAAGCCCTCTTCGTACAACAATTCGCGGATGCGACGGATGAGCAGCACCTCATGGTGCTGGTAGTACCGGCGGTTGCCCCGGCGTTTTACGGGCTTGAGCTGGGTGAACTCCTGCTCCCAATAGCGCAGCACGTGGGGCTTTACCTGACAAAGCTCACTCACCTCACCAATAGTGAAATATCGCTTTGACGGAATACCCGGAAGCACAATTGAACCCAACGAAACCCCTTCCTAAACCGCTTTTATCGAATCTTTTCGTGACACGAACAGTACCGTCAGCCCTTTAGCCTTCGTCATCGAGGCCTTCTTCAGAGTCGGAAGTAATTCCCTGAACTTGATTTTTAAGCTTCTGGCTTGCGTGAAATGTGACTACCCGCCTTGCCGAGATGGGAATAGGCTCACCCGTTTTGGGGTTACGGCCCGGCCGGGAGGACTTGTTGCGCAGCTGAAAATTGCCAAAACCCGAGAGCTTGACCAGCTCCCCATCTACCAGGGCACAGCGAATTTCTTCGAAAAAGCCATCGACAAGCTCCTTGGCCTCGCGCTTATTGAGCCCCACCTGGTCAAACAGGATTTCGGCGAGCTCTGCCTTGGTAAGAGCCCCTGCCCCTGAAAGCGTGATGACGGTTTCTATTTCGGGTTCGGCCTTTGTTTCTGTGAGCACGGGGCTTGGAATCCTAAGGGAGGGCGGGTGAATACAGGGGCTTTATGCGGTTCGAAGGGTGGCTCTGCAGTCGCGCTGCACTACTTCCACTATGAGGGCAATAGCCTGGTCGATATCGGTATCCGAGAGAGTTCGATCAGTATCTTGGAAGAAGAACCGGAATGCAAGGCTTTTTTCATTCTGTGCAATACCCTGCCCCTTGTATTCATCAAAACACATGAAGTTACTTAGTATAACCAGCTGTTTATTATTATTTTTTAGCTTATTGATGGCCGCAACCACCGCCCCAGAGGCAAGCCCAAGGTCGACCACGAAGGCCAGGTCGCGCACCACCATGGGAAACCGCGAGGGCGTTTGGGGCGTTGGCAGGCCCAGCTGGGTAAGGCTATCGAGGTCTAGCTCGAAGGCCATGACTGGCCTTGGAATCTCCCAGGTCTGTTGCAGGCTGGGATGCAGGGCGCCCAGCCAGCCTACCCTTTTGCCAGAGACCGCTACCCAGGCCGACTGACCCGGATGCAGAAACGGCAAGGGCTCGGATTCTGAGGCGGGCAGGCAGTCAATCGTTAAGGGCGCAACCATGGCCTGAAGGTCGGCCTTGATATCAAAGAAGTCCACACCCCGGGTGGGCTGGCCCCACTGCTCCTCGGCCACCGGCCCGTAGGCCAGCGCGCCAATTCGGCTGGGCTGGTGGATGCCTGCCACCGTGGTGGGCCCATCTGCCACTGCCGGCGCAGCAAGAAACACGCGCCCGACTTCGAAGAGTCGTACCCGCGACTCCTGACGGGCTAAGTTGTCCTGGAGCACCTTGACCAGGCTGGGCAGCAGGCTAGGCCGCATCAGGGAATACTGCGCCGCAATCGGGTTGAGCAGCTGCAGCCAGTCCGATGGCGCTGCAAAGCCCTCTGCCTGGGCAGGATCGATAAAGCTGTAGGTAACCACCTCGTGGTAGTCCTGGTAGACCATGGCCTGCCGAAGGGCGTGGGCCGAGCGTTCGGTTTCCTGAGGAATACGGGGCACCAGGTCTGCCACGGGAGAGCGCACCGCGATGGCATCAAAGCCCACAACCCTGGCAACCTCTTCGATAAGGTCTTCTTCGATTTCCAGGTCAAAACGCTCTGCGGGAGGGGTTATGCAGAAGAGATCGTCATCTGCCCGCGCCTGATGGACATAGGGAAGCTGCAGCCGCTCGAACACCTGACAGATCTGCGCCACCGAATAGTCTCGGCCCATAACCTTCACGCAGCGGCTGCGGCGCATCGTGACCTGGGGCCGGGCCGGAACCGCCAGGGTTTGGTCTTGCATAGGGCCGGCCCTGCCGCCACATACCTGCAGTATCAGAGCGCTCAGCAGCTCAATATGCGCCACGGTGGTCTCGGCGCTCACCCCGCGCTCAAACCGGTGGCCCGCATCGGTGGAGAACTTAAGCTGCTGGGATCGGCCACGGACTGCATCGGGCCACCAGAAGGCCGCCTCGATAAGGATATTCTGGGTGCCATCGGACACCGCGGAGCGCTGGCCGCCCATAATGCCGGCAAGCGCAACCGGCCCTTTGGCATCGGCGATGACGCCAAAATAGGGTGACAGAACGGGCGACTGGCCATTGAGCAGCTCGAACGACTCGCCTTCGTGGGCCCAGCGCACCTCAATGCCGCCGTCTGCCATCGGCGCTAAGGCATCAAGGTCGAAGATATGGCTGGGCCGTCCGAGCTCGAGCATGACATAGTTGGAGAGATCTACCAGCACCGATATACACCGCTGGCCTGCGGCTTCCAGCCGTTTGCGGACAAAATCCGGCGTGTCGGCGCGGGCGTTTACGCCTTGAATCACGCGGCTGGAGAACCGCCCGCAAAGGGGCCGCGCGCCGGGATGGGTTTCTGGCCGAAGGTGAATCGGAAACACCGCCTGGCAGCCCACAGGGCAGATGCCCATTGCCCGGGCAGCAAGGCGTGAGGGCGCCACCAGGTCGCTAGACAGGTTTTGCAGCAGGCCGGCAGTTAGCGGCTCAGGCGCCCGCATTGGCTTTCCGAGAACCGCCGAGAGCTCGCGGGCCACGCCAAAGACCGACAGGCAGTCGGGCCGGTTGGGCGTGAGCTTGAGCACCAGGGTTTTCTCATCCAGCCTAAGCAGGTCGCGCAGATTGGTACCAAGGGCATCAGAGGCCGTTGGGCTGAGCTCGACAATACCCTCGCTTTCGTCAGAGATACCCAGCTCTTTTTGCGAGCAGAGCATGCCTTGACTTTCGACCCCGCGCATCTTGGCCCGCTTAATCTTGAAGTTGCCAGGCAGCACTGCGCCTTCGCGGGCGCAGGCCACATAGATGCCTACCCGTGCATTGGGTGCCCCGCAGATAATCTGCAGCGACTCTGCGCCAGGCCCTGCATTAACCCGACAGACCCTTAGCCGATCTGCATCGGGATGCTTTTCGGCAGATTCGATTCGGGCAAGCACCACCCCCGAAAACGGAGGCGCGGCCGACTCGAGGTCTTCGACTTCGAGGCCGGCCATGGTGAGGGCATCGGCAATTGCCTCGACAGATGCATCGGTGTCTATCCAGGATCGCAGCCAGAACTCAGGGATACGCATGGCTAGACCCCCTGGAACTGCCGTAAGAACCGCAGGTCATTTTCAAAAAATAGGCGTAGGTCGCCAATGCCATAGCGCAGCATGGTGAGCCGCTCGAGCCCGCTGCCAAAGGCAAACCCCATCACCTTTTCGGGCTCCAGGCCAAAGTGGCGGATCACCGTGGGGTGCACCTGCCCAGCCCCCGAGATCTCGAGCCACCGGCCTTGCAGCGGGCCGCTTCCAAACCGCATATCAATCTCGGCAGAGGGCTCGGTAAAGGGAAAGAAAGACGGCCGAAACCGGACATCAAGATCGGTGGTGTCGAAAAACTGCTGCAGGAAGTCGTGGTACAGGCCCTTGAGGTCGGCAAAGCTTACCGCGTCGCCCAGCCAGAGCCCCTCCACCTGATGGAACATCGGCGAGTGGGTGGCGTCGCTATCAACACGGTAGGTGCGGCCCGGGGCAATTACCTTAATGGGCGGCGTGTGCGACCGTGCGTAGCGCACCTGCATCGGGCTGGTATGGGTGCGCAGCAGAAGGGGCAGCCCGGAGGCATCGTTACGGTCGAGGTAGAAGGTGTCCTGCATCGACCGGGCGGGATGGTTTTCGGGGTTGTTCAGAGCGGTAAAGTTGGTCCAGTCGTTTTCGATCTCGGGGCCATCGGCCACATCAAACCCAATGGCTCGAAAAATCGCCTCAATGCGCTGCCAGGTTTTAATCACCGGATGAATCGTGCCAACGCCCCTGCCTCGGCCCGGCAGGGTGATGTCGATGGATTCGGCGGAAAGCCTTCCGGCAAGGGCCTTTTGGGCGAGGGCCTGTCTGCGGCTTACGAGGGCCGCTTCGATAGACTTTTTGGCCTGATTGACCAGGGCCCCTTGCTCTTTGCGTGCCTGCGGGTCGAGGGCGGTGAGGCCCTTGAGCAGGTCGGTAAGCGGCCCGGCCTTGCCCAGAAACCGAGCCTTCTCGTTTTCTAGGGAAGCGGCATCTTGCGCCGCCTCAAAGGCGGAGACCGCCTCTAAGACGAGCCTATCGAGCTCGACCATGGGAAACGACCAGCGAGGCGAAGACTACTGCAGCCCGATCAGCCCAGGGCCGCCTTGGCCTTGGCCACAATGGCGGAAAAGGCGGCCTTATCGGCAACGGCCAGATCTGACAGCACCTTACGGTCCATCTCGATACCTGCCTTTTTCAGGCCATTGATGAACCGGCTATAGGTGATGTCTTGGGCACGGCAGGCCGCGTTAATACGCGTGATCCATAGGGCGCGGAAGACCCGTTTGCGATTGCGGCGGTCGCGATAGGCATACTGACCGGCGCGCATAACGGCCTGCTTGGCAACACGAAAGACATTATTGCGACGACCCCGAAAGCCTTTGGCCAGGGCAAGAATTTTTTTGTGACGGGCGCGAGCCGTAACACCACGTTTTACGCGAGGCATAGTGGTTCTCCTTTACGCGTAGGGCATCATGTCGCGCACATGCTGGGCATCAGAGGGATGCACAGTGAGGGTGCCACGAAGCTGACGTTTGTTTTTGGTGGTGCGCTTGGTAAGAATATGGCGCTTGGTGGCGTGGGCACGCTTGATGGACCCACTGCCTCTGGCCATAAACCGCTTGGCAGCGGCCTTTTTGGTCTTCATTTTGGGCATAACAGTTCCTTTATATAGCCCTATAGGGGGAAGGCACCCTGCCCTCACTTTAGCCCCATAGCAGCCGAGTTTTTACACCGTACTGCATTGACAACCGAGGTACAGCCTACGACAGACAACAAAAAAACCTGCGTACTACTTTTTCTTTTTGGGCGCCATTACCATGACCATTTGGCGCCCCTCTAGCTTTGGCATCTGCTCCACCTGACCGAGCTCTGCGAGGTCTTCTTTCACCCTTTCAAGCATGCGCATTCCAAACTCTTGGTGGGCCATTTCACGGCCACGGAACCGAATGGTGACCTTGGCCTTATCACCTTCTTCAAGAAACCGGGTAAGGTTTCGCAGCTTTACCTGGTAGTCGTTTTCGTCGGTTCCCGGACGAAACTTTACTTCTTTAACCTGTATTACTTTCTGCTTGAGCTTGGCATCGTGGGCCCGCTTTTGCTCTTGGTACTTGAACTTTCCGAAGTCCATGAGCTTGCAGACCACCGGAACCGCCTGCGGGGCGATTTCCACCAGATCTACCTCGGCCTCTTCGGCCAGCCGAAGGGCCTCTGCAATTTTTACGATGCCTACTGCCTCGTTGTCCACCCCAATGAGACGAACCTCTGGAACGGTTATTTCTTCGTTAACGCGGTGCGTTCTTTCTGTAGCGATTATCTAACCCCATTGAATGTCATAACACTCTGGCCCCCCACGTTTGCCGCTTTTCGCGGCTTTTTACGCTAACACCCGTCTGCCTTAGGCCCGGGCGGCCACCTCTGATGCAATACGAACTGCAAGATCTTCTAAGGACAACACCACCGGCTCAGTGCCTGCCTCTGCAGAGTCTTTGCCCGGGGCCGGCCCCGACGCAGTGTTTACCGACCTGCGGATGCGTAGGGCAACCTGCCCAGTTGCCTTCTCTTTATCACCCACAACAGCAATGTAGGGTACTTTTTGAAGGCTTAACTCACGGATTTTATAGGAAATTTTCTCGTTCCGCAAGTCTGTTTCGGCGCGAATGCCTTGTTTTATAAGGGTCTGGGCCACCTGGTGGGCATATTCGGCCTGGTTTTCGGTGATTGAGGCAACCACCACCTGCACCGGGGCCAGCCAGACGGGCATGGCGCCGGCATGGTTCTCGATGAGAATGCCAATAAACCGCTCGAGTGAGCCCACGATCGCCCGATGCAGCATGACAGGATGGCGACGGGTGTTGTCTTCGGCAACATACTCGGCGCCCAGGCGCACCGGCATATTAAAATCCACCTGGATAGTGCCGCACTGCCAGATGCGACCTAGCGAATCCTTCAGGCTGTACTCTACCTTTGGGCCATAGAAGGCTCCCTCGCCAGGCAGTAGTTCCCATTGCACGCCCACACGGTTGAGGGCCTCAGAAAGGGCCTGCTCGGCCTTGTCCCAGCTCTCGTCAGAGCCCACCCGATTGGCAGGGCGGGTAGAGAGCCGGTAGATGACATCGGTAAAGCCAAAGTGGTGATAGACCTCGAGAAGCTTCTCGGTAAAGGCCTGTACTTCAGACTGAATCTGGTCTTCGGTACAAAAAATGTGCCCATCGTCTTGGGTGAAGCCGCGCACCCTCAGAAGGCCATGCAGACTTCCTGACGATTCGTTTCGGTGGCAGGAGCCAAACTCGCCGTAGCGCAGAGGAAGGTCGCGGTAGCTGCGCAGGCCGGAGTTATAGACCTGCACATGGCCGGGGCAGTTCATGGGCTTTAAGGCATAGTCTCGGTTCTCTGAGGCCGTGGTGAACATATTGTCTTTGTAGTGCTCCCAGTGGCCAGACTTTTCCCAGAGCGACCGGTCGAGAATCGATGGGCAGCGTATCTCGTGGTAGCCAGCGTCTTTGTACACCTGGCGCAGGTACTGCTCCACCTGCTGCCAGATCGTCCATCCCTTGGGATGCCAGAAGACCATGCCGGGGGCGTTGTCCTGCACATGAAACAGGTCGAGCGCCTTGCCCAGTTTGCGGTGGTCGCGTTTTTCGGCCTCTTCGAGCTGGTGCAGATAGGCCTGCAGGTCTTCTTTTTTGGCCCAGGCAGTGCCATAGACCCGCTGCAGCATTTCGTTGCGATGGTCGCCGCGCCAATAGGCCCCGGCTACCTTCATTAGTTTGAAGACCTTGAGCTTGCCGGTAGAGGGCACGTGGGGCCCACGGCAGAGATCAACAAAGCCGCCCTCACGATACAAAGATATCTTTTCGCCCTCGGGAATCGAGCCGATGATCTCGGCCTTGTATTTCTCGCCCATACCTTCGAATAAGGCAATGGCCTCGTTACGGTCCCAGACCTCGCGCACGACGGGCTCATCTTTGGCTGCCAGGGCCTGCATACGTGCCTCGATGGCCTCGAGGTCTTCGGGGGTGAGGGCGCGCTCGTACGAAAAGTCGTAATAAAAGCCGTTATCGATAACCGGACCAATCGTGACCTGCAGCCCGGGAAAAAGCTGCTGGGCCGCATAGGCCATGAGGTGCGCGGTGGAGTGACGGATAACCTCGAGGCCCTCGGGATCTTTGTCGGTAACGATGGCCAGCTGCGCGTCTTTTTCGATACGGGTGCTGGTATCGACAAGCTGACCATCGATACGGCCCACGATGGCCGCCTTGGCAAGCCCAGCGCCGATACTGGCGGCCACCTCTGCAACCGTGACAGGATGGTCGAACTGACGCACGGAGTTGTCGGGGAGGGTGATGTGAATCATGGGGCTTTATACGATTTGGTAGGCGCGATTGGACTCGAACCAACGACCCCCACCATGTCAAGGTGGTGCTCTAACCAGCTGAGCTACGCGCCTGCCGGATCTCCTAGGCACAGTCCTAGGCCAGCAAACCCTGCATTCTATCGGGACTTAGCATACTTCGCAAAGCTGGAGTCGGTCTCTTGAATCTCCAGTTCGAGGCTCATCCTGGACCACTCCAGCTGCTCCTGAACTAGGGTGAACTGCGTCAGCGGATGATTGTTGAGCCAGTCGGCATCGACCTTTAAGCAGACGCCCTTGCCGGTTGCCTTGATCCGCAGACTTGGCAGCTCTGCCGCAGACCGGCTTCGGTAGAAGATGGCAGCAAGCCGCAGACAGACCAGTGCGGTGCGCTGAAACCCGTCAACGAACAGCGGCTGCACCTTTCCGAGCTTCCCCACATGGCCCAGCACCAGGCCGGACATCAGTTGCTGATCTCGGCGCGAAAACCCTGGCATGTCTGACTGCGAGACGATATAGGCGGAGTGCTTGTGGTAGCTGTTGTGTGAGATGGAATGACCAACCTCTAAGAGCCTAGCCGACCATTGCAGCAGCTGGGCCATCTCTTGGCGTTCTTCCTGGCTGCCAAGGTCAATCTGTTCCCAGAGACCAAGGGCTAGGTCTGCCACCCTCTGAGCCTGGGCCGTATCAATCGCATAGCGTTCGACAAACTGGGCAACTGTATAGACCCGCATATCGTCATGACGGGCACGGCCGAGCACGTCGTAGAGCACACCGAGTCGCAGCGCGCCGTCAGAGTAGTGCATACGGTCAATCGCCAGTTCTTCAAAGAGCGCCACCATGATCGACAGGCCGCCGAGAAAAACGGGCATGCGGTCAGGCTTGATACCCGGCAGGTCCGCCTGCTCGACCCTGCCTGCCTTCACAATACGGGCGCGAATTTCTTCTAAGGCCGATAACGAGATGCCCTGATAACGATCACCCAGTGCAGCGGCGACGTCGGCCAGTGCGCGTGCGGTGCCGCTTGAGCCTACGGCAAGTTCCCAGCCTAAGGCGCGAAAGGGGCCTGAGGCCACCTGGATCTCCTTGCGGGCGGCTAGTACCGCTTCGCGAAAGGCCTGGCGACTGACCTGTCCGTCTGGGAAAAACTCGCGCGTGAATCGAATGCAGCCAATGAACACGCTTTCCAGAAGCGCGGGCTTGTAGTCGGTGCCGATGATCATTTCGGTTGACCCGCCGCCGATATCCACCACCAGCCTGCGACGCCCGTCGGCAGCCAGGGTATGGGCCACGCCGTTGTAGATTAAACGGGCCTCTTCCTTACCGGCAATCACCTCAATGGGAAAGCCCAAGGCGGCCTCGCAGGTCTTCAGAAATGCAGGACCATTTTTGGCAACGCGAAAGGTATTGGTGGCCACCGCCCGCACCCGCTGGGGATGGAACCGTCTGAGTCGCTCGCCAAAGCGCTGCAGGGCCAGGACGGCCCGGGCTTGGGAGGCCGCATCCAGACGCTTATCGAGCGACAGGCCAGAGGCGAGCCGCACCGCATCTTTGAGACTGTCAATGGGAGAGATCTGCGGGCCCATCGGCGTCTGTACGACCCGGCCCACCAGAAGATGAAAGGAGTTAGACCCTAGGTCGACCGCAGCGACAAGCTCTGGATCTTTTGGCGTTGATAAGGTTACCGCCGACATGCGCCGGATTATAAGCGCCGCTACACTCTCTGCTTATGGCGCGCGCGAAAAACTCCGTGTTTAGCTCCGAACCACTCTCGGGCGGCGATCGCTATATCAGCCGCGAACTGAGCCTACTTGCCTTTAATGAACGGGTCTTATCGATGGCCCAGGACCCCGCTATTCCTCTGCTCGAGCGTCTGCGGTATGTCTGCATTGTGTCAAACAACCTGGATGAGCTCTTTGAGATTCGTGTCTCGGGACTGAAGGCCAAGATTCGTCAGGGCGCCGGCGAGCTCCTCGAGCCCGATGGCCTCTCGGCGCTGGAGACGCTGCGAAAGCTGAGCCAGAGGGTGCAGAAGCTGGTGCACCGCCAGTACCTTATTCTTAATGCCGAACTGCTTCCGGCCTTGGCGGAGCACGGGGTCATGGTGCATTTTGCGGCCAGCCTGAGCGAGGACCAGAAAAAATGGGCGCACGACTATTTCTTAAAGGAAGTGCTGCCGGTGCTCACGCCAATTGGCCTGAATCCCTCGCATCCGTTTCCGCGCACCCTGAATAAGAGCCTGAACTTTGTCGTCACGCTCGAAGGAAAGGACTCTTTCGGGCGTAGCAGCAACCTGGCCGTGCTGCAGGCGCCCCGCATCCTTGCCCGCATTGCGCGGGTGCCAGGGCGGGTCTCGGGCTATCCGCATGGGTTCATGATGCTGGGCTCAGTGGTGCAGAACAGCGTGCACGAGCTTTTTCCAGGCATGCAGGTCACGGGCATTCACCAGTTTCGGGTCACGCGCAATAGCGACCTGTTTGTCGATGATGAAGAGGTCACTGACCTGCGTGAGGCATTAAAGGGTGAGCTCTCGCAGCGTCAGTTTGGCGATGCGGTGCGGCTTGAGGTCTCCGACACCATGTCAGAGGCTGTCGTGCAGCGGCTCTTGCAGGAGCACGGGCTTGAGGAGCACGACTGCTATCGCGTCGATGGCCCGGTCAACCTGGTGCGGATGATGGCCCTGCCCGACCTGGTGGAGATTGCCGCGCTGAAGTTCGACCCGATTGTTCCTGCCTATCCCAAGCCGCTGCAGTCCGAAAGCCCGTTTCAGGCGATTCTGTCGGGCGATATTCTGGTGCACCATCCGTATGAGTCCTTTTCGTCGGTCACTGACTTTATTCAAGCAGCCGCCCGCGATCCGGCTGTGGTTGCCATCAGCATGACCATCTACCGCACCGGGCAGACCTCCGAGCTCATGGAGTCTCTGATCGAGGCGGCCAAGTCGGGCAAGGAGGTAACCGCCGTGGTGGAGCTCATGGCGCGGTTTGACGAAGAGACCAATATCAACTGGGCCTCGCGCCTGGAGAACGTGGGCGCGCATGTGGTCTTTGGCGTGGTGGGGAAAAAGACCCATGCCAAGATGTGCCTGGTGGTGCGGCGTGAGAAAAATGGGCTCAAGCGCTATGTCCACTTAGGTACCGGCAATTACCACCCCCGCACGGCGCGCCTGTATACCGACTTTGGCCTCTTCACCGCAGATCCCGCTATCACCTCGGATGTCCATGAGGTCTTTCACCAGCTCACTGGGCTGGGTAGGGCTCGGCCCATGCGTAGGCTCTGGCAGTCGCCGTTTACCCTGCATGCCAATGTTATGAAGGCGATTAAGCGCGAGATGGAGATTGCCCGAAAAGGCGGCCGCGGGCTGATTATGGCGAAGATGAACTCCCTGGTCGAGCTCGAGGCGATTGATGCACTCTATGAGGCCAGCGCCGCAGGGGTGCAGGTCGACCTGATCGTGCGCGGCGTCTGCATGCTGCGGCCGGGAGTGCCGGGGCTTTCTGAGAACATTCGTGTGCGGTCCACCATTGGCCGTTTTCTCGAACACAGCCGCATCTATTACTTTCGCAACGATGGGGCCGACGAGGTCTACCTGTCGAGTGCTGACTGGATGGACCGCAACTTCTTTCGGCGCGTCGAGATTGCATTTCCCATTCTTGAGCGGGCTTTGAAACGGCGGGTCATTCAGGAAGGCTTGAAGATGCATATGACCGATAACACCTCTGCCTGGGCCATGCGGTCTGATGGAAGCTACTCGGTGCGCAGGCGCCAGGGGGCGGAGCGCAAGGCCTGCCAGGAGCGTCTGCAAGACCTGCTCGGGGCGAGCCTGGTGTCTGCCGCGCGGCCGGGAACGTAGCCTAGATGCGCTGCCCTTGAGCTATTTTTGAGCCTGCTTTGTTCCCCATGACAGGCGAAACAATCTCGATTGCGGTGCCGGGAGAGTCCACGCCCCGCGTCTTGGTTGGCGATGTCTATGGCCCTGACAACACCAGCCAGACGATTGTTGCTTTGCCCGGTCTTCTAGAGACGCGCAGCAGCTTTGACGGCCTGGTGGATCAGTTGGCGGGGCGGATGCGGATTATTCGGTTTGACTGGCCAGGTCGCGGCGATAGCAGCCCGCTTTTGAATGCGAACGACTACCGTATGAGCACCTATCTGCGCGACCTCGGGCTGATCTATGCCTTCGCCCAGGGCCGTCAGGGTCATGGTGATACGGTACCTGTGGCAGCCAGCCGGTCGAGCGGGCTGGGACTCGGACTTTTTCGAGACAAGCCCGCCGCAACGGCTACGGCCGTCGCGTCAGCGCCTGCCATTCATCTGCTCGGAACCAGCATGGGCGGCCTGCTGGCGTTGTTTATGGCGCTTTTGAAGCCCACCGGCCTGCGTTCGATCATTCTCAACGATGTCGGCTGTCTGCTGCCATGGACAGGCATCGTGGGCCTGATGTCTGGAATTCACGGGGCCACCAAGGGCGCGGGCCTGTTTCCGAATGTCCGCGAACTGGCGGCGCAGTTAAATGTGGACCACCGGCTTATTCGGGCTGTGCAGCAGCCAGGGCACCTTGATCTGCCCCACGAGACCACCTTAAGCGGCGTGGACTTCAGCAAGACATTTTCGGAGGCGCACCTGCCGCTCTTGATTCTTAAAGGGGAGAAGAGCGAAATCGTGAACCAGTCGGTGGCCAAGCGGCTGACAGACTGCAACCCTAAGACCAAGATTGTTGAGGTTGCAGACGCCGAGCACCCGGTGCCCTACTCGGCCACGACCTGTCAGATTATTGAATCGTTTATCAGCGGGCACTAGTCAACTGCACGACCCCGGAGCGACCAGCACTGCTCTGTAACGAGCGGGCGTCTGTCTAGCTTGCCTCTAGCGTGCCGTGGCGGGGGCGGTCTGCTGCGCGGGCCTGGCCGGCGCTGCCGCTGGCTGAGGCCCCGGGCGCGCGCCGGCGGCAGCCGCAGGCTCTGCTGCCTTACTGTTAGCAGCAGGAGGCTTCGCGTTGGCAGCAGCGGGTGCCCCACCAGTATTAGCCGCTGGCGCCTCGGCGGGGGGTGACTCAGGCGGCGCCATACGCTTCTGGCACTCGCTGAGCATCTCGATGTTCTGACCAGCAGCCACCATTCCCGCCTGGGCCGCACAGATGGCCGACATGCGGTTCTGAATATCCATCATTTTTAATGCCCGGTCGAACGACTCGGCCACACTGGGGTCGTCCTTGCCGAGAATAAGCAGACGCAGAGCGCCCTGGGCAAGGATGCGCTCGGCCGTCTGGGCCTGGGGGCTCTTGAGAATGGCATCTAGGTCTTGCAGCATCACGCCACTGGAAAGGGCCTCTCGGGCGGCATCAAGCTGACGGCCCTTTTCGACGAGCACCGTCAAGGAGGCCTGCTGCTGCTCAGAGGCCTGGGTGACCCGGTCGAGTTGCCCGCTGACCTCGGTCAGCGCCTGCACCTGCTCTGCCAGCGCATTGGCCTTTTGCCACTGGAAAAAGGCCAAGACGCCCGCGCCAATGCCCAAAAGAGCGACAACCACCATTGCAATAATGAGTTTCTTCACAAACGCCTCATCTCAATCCAGTAAACCCACACGGTAGCACGCGAATTGCGGTCGCGGCTTGCCTGAGGAAGGTTCGACTCATGGGCCCTCTACTTTAGCAAGCCCCTGAATTAGAGCCGGGTCAGAGCTTAGAGGGTCAAGGGCTGGGCATAGCCCGTGAGCTCCAGGTAGCCCCGCCCGATGGCCCTGCCTTCGGACTCCAGCACTACCGCCCCTTCCCAGTAAAAGCCGCCCGTGCTGGCTCGGGCATCGACCTCTTGGTCGGGCATCATCGGGCGAATCCGCCACTCGCGCCGGGGGGCACGCAGCAGGAAGGCAACCGGATAACGGGCTCCCGAGCGGTGCGACTGCCAGTAGTCTTCTGGCTGCCATTGCACCTCGGCACTACCCTGGGCATCTCGTGCCACGGGCCGTGGCTGACCCGAGGCCTCGCGCCAGTCCCAGACCTGCCATACCGGTGTGCCGTCGGCCCGTCGGATGCGAAAGGCCATTAGGCTGCCGCCATCAAGCAGGTGAATGCCGATCCAGTCCCATCCGACGGCACCCGGGGCCAGCAAACTGGAAGACCATTCATGGTCCAGCCAGGCAAGTCCTTGGGCCTCGAAGCTCGCCATCTTGGCGCCTGCTGCGGCCGTGCATGCCAGCCGAATCGGCAGGCGCACGGCGCTGTAGTAATAGCTGGCAAGGCTTGCCGAGGGCCCCTTGGCAGAGACCCCGTTTCTGCCGCGAAGCACCGGCAGCGCCTGGGCCTGGGCGGTAAAGCGCAGGCTAAAGTCGGAGGTCTGCGCCTGGGCCTGGTAGCGGTGTTGCGGGTCGCGCGAGAACTGCCAGTCTTCGAGCTGCAATGCCGTATTCTCGGTAGAGAAGCGGACACCGCCCGGCCCGACGCGGGCAACCCGGTCGTAGTGCAGGAGCCTGCCGTTTTCCGGCAGGGCCAGGGCCAGGTGAGCAAAGAGCAGCTGGCGCGGCGCAAACCGGCTGGGGTTGGCCTCGCTGTGGGCCGTGCGGCTTCTGAAAAAGGTGTACTGAAAGCCCATGGGCCCAAGCCTTGGCCCCCGGTCGAGCCAGGCCGTGAGATACCACCATTCGGTGCGAAAGGCCGGGTGCGCCCCGTAGTCTCTGGGAAACACCAAAGGCCGGGGCAGCACTGCCGGATAGCCTGTGGCCTGGCCCTGGCTCTTACCCTGGGCAGGAAATAGCCCGAGTGCCATGGCCGTGGTGTAGGCAGACCGCAGCAGAAACTCTCGACGCATCGCCCTTGCCTGCCTCTACCAGTCTTCTTTCAGAGCAGGGGCCAGCAGCCGCTCCTGCAAGAGCCTGCGGGTGGCAACCAGGGCAGCCGCCAGGCCCATCACCACCACGCCCACCGCAAGCAGCGCAAGCGGCAGAAGGGGTAGGCTCGTTTCCATGGTCCAGTGAAACGACTGCGGATTGACCCGATGGATCAGAATCTGGCTCATCAGCAGCCCCAGCAGGCTGCCCCAGAGCACCGCAAATACCAGCAGGGCCAGCGCCTCGCGCAGCACCATGGTCATACGCTGGCCAAAGGACTGGCCTAACTGGGCCAGGAGCGCGAACTCTTTCCGGCGCAGAATCACCTGCGCGGTAAACCCCGAGGCGACCGCAAATACGGCGATTACCAGGGCGGCCAGTTCCAGGGCATAGGTAAGTGCAAAGCTGCGGTCGAAGATCTTGAGCGACAAGGCTCGTAGAGACTCGGCCGAGATAAGCCGGGCACTACCCAGGCCCCCGCCGCGCTCGCGCATCGTGCGCATCACGTCTTCTGCGGAGGCCCCTGGCTTTAGCCAGACCGACAGGCCCGTCTTTGACGCATCCCCGGTGAGCCGCTCAAAGTCTTCGCTGGCCATCACCACGGCGCCATGCTGCCTGCCATAGTCGCGAAAGACCCCGACCACCCAGGCCTGCACGGGCAGGCCAGAGGCAGGATCGAGGAGCGGCAGAGACGCACGGGTGCCGATGCGAAGCGAATAGAGGTCGACCATCGCCTCCGACACAAAGACCCGCAGCAGCGCGGTGCCTTTAGAGCCCGCAGTGTCCCTAGCCTCCGTAACCTCCGCGGTGCGAATCGTGCGAATCGCGCCATCGGTACCAGTACCCGCCCCGACGGCATTGCCCACTGCGCCTGGGCTCTCCGCAGGGGCCTGTCGGTACTGCCCCGGATCGGCCAGCCGGCTCACAAGGGGAAGACTGCGCTGGGGCTGGGCCCAGTCGATGCTGCGGGCGATCACCACCACCTCAGGCCGATCACTAGCCCAGAGCACGGGCAGCTGACGCACCCGCTCCACCCGATCCACCCCGGGAATCAGAAGGACTGCCTGGCTATCGGCCTCGGTGAATATCGGCATGTCTGCGGTGCCCGTTCCGGCATAGATGTCGGCTGGGAGCACCTGGTCGAGCCACTGGCTGACAGAGTTTCGAAAGCTGCTGACCATTACGGCCATGGCCACCGTGAGCGAGACCGCAGCCACCACGCCTGCGGTGACCCCACTGGCGGTAGCAGGCGCCTGAGTAAGCCGCCAGCCCGCCAAAATAGTGCCAGAGACTACCCTGGGCGATACACTGAAAACAGCCCATAGCCTGGGCAATAGGACGGCGATAAGCCAGGGCACGAGCAGCACCCCCGAGAACAAGAGGCTGGCGATGGCCGCGTAGGCGAAGAGCGGCAGAGACCAGACCGGGGGAAGCTGACTAAAGACAAGACCGATAACTGCCAGTCCGATGGCAAGCAGCCCCGTCCACTGCGCGGGCAATAGGGTCTCTGCCCTGCCCGACCGCATCTGTATGGTGATGGGATCATTCTGCAGACGCAGATAGGCCGGCAGGGCCGCTGTGAGCCCAAGCGCCAGTGCGATGACTAAAAAGGCCAGAAGCCAGAGTGGGTCAATGGCCAAGGGGGGCGTCTGGCTGCCAAAGTAGCCGCCTCCGAGGTCACCACCAAAAAAACCCAGAAGCAACTGTGCGAGCCCTAGGCCCAGGCCTATTCCCAGAAGGCCCCCGAGCCCTGCGACAGCGACGGCCTGGCTAAACACCCAGACCGCAGACACCCCGCGCGGGGCGCCAAGGGCCCGCAGTAGCGCGAGCTGCGGCTGCTGCTGCAGCGCTGAGAGGCTAATGGCGGTAAACACCAGAAAGCCCCCTGTGAGCAGCGCAACCAAAGCAAGCACCGTAAGGTTGACCCGATAGGCCCGGGAGAGCTGAGAGAGCCGCTCGGTGCGCTCGGCTGCCTGGACCACCGACACCGGGAGGGCGGACTCCTGAAGGCGTCTTTGCAGGCTGTCGGGAGCGAAGCCCGCCGGTGTTGCGAGGTCGATGCGGGAGATTCGACCCAGATAGCCAAAACGCCATTGGGCCAGGCCCAGATCCATCACCGCGATAGGCTGGCCTACGACGCCAGGCACCTCTCCGGCTACCCGCAGGGTGACCGCCCGGTTGCGATGGGTCAGGGAGACCGTATCGCCCAGCCGAAGGCCGAGGTCTGCCATCGCCCGGGGTGACAGGAAGACCGCGTCATCGGCAAACAGGCCGCTCTGGCTTCCTCCCTGGGCGCTGCCCGCCGGGCCCTGTGCATGGGGCAGCAGCGCTGGGCTTACCGCGGCGGCCCGAAACAGGTCGATTCCCAGCACCAGTATCTTGTCGGTGGCGACCTCAAGTACAGGGCTCAGACCAATGATGTTGAGCCGCCCGCGCTCAGCCAGCAGGGTATCGAAGATCTGGTCATCCATGCCCAGGCTTCGGCCAAGCCGAGACACCAGCTGCACGGAGGCCTGGCCGTTTACCTGGTCAATGGCCCGTGAAAACTCCAAGAGCGCCGAGCGGTTCACCGTATGGATCGCCACGCCCAGGGCAACGCCCAGGGCCACGGTTGCCAGGGCGAGCAGCCATCGAAAGGGCTGGGCCTTGCAGGCGCCCCAGAGCAGCCAGGTAAGCAGCCGGAGATAACCGCCTCGCAAGGCCAGAGAGGCTGCCGTCACAGCACCTGGCCGCTGGCCCCGTCTGGCGAGGGGTGCACCCCGTCTGCCCGAACGACAAGCTGCCGATCGAGCAGTGCTGCGGCCCGCAGGGAATGGGTCACCATCAGCAGGGTGGCAGTAACGCTGCGACAGGCCTCGGAGAGAGCCTCCAAGACCTGATGGGCCGTAACCGGGTCGAGGTTTCCGGTGGGTTCATCGGCAAAGACCAGTGCCGGCCGATGCACCAGGGCACGGGCGACCGCAACCCTTTGCTGCTCCCCACCGGAGAGGGTGCTGGGCAAGGCCTGCGACCGGTGCCCCAGGCCTAGCCTATCGAGCCAGTGCATGGCTGCCTCGGCGGCCTGCGCAGGCGGATCGCCCTTGAGCAGGCAGGGCACCATGACATTTTGCAGGGCTGACAGATGCGGCAAGAGATGAAACGCCTGAAAGACAAAGCCGATCTGACTGCGCCGCAGCGCCAGTCGCTGCGGTTCGGTGAGCGCCGCCAGCGACTGGCCCAGGATCACCACCTCTCCTTGGTCGGGGGGCTCAAGCCCCGCCAGGATATTTAAGAGCGTTGACTTTCCCACCCCAGACTCGCCCAGAAGCGCCACCTGCTCGCCAGGGGCCTGCTGAAACGACAGCCCCTGAAAAAGCCAGGCCCCCGGGGTAAAGGCCCTGCCAAGCTTACGGACATCAATGGCCGGGTGGGCTTCCATCAGTTCGTGCTCTGCCTGTCTCGGTTGTTCAAGGGCTGGTAGATCGGGCATAGTGTAACGATGGATGGTTTTGCACCGGTGATCGTGATTGAGGGTTTTCTGGGCCTGGGCGTGGTGCTGTTGCTCTACCTGCTACACATTCGCGAGATGAAAAAAATCCGCACCGAAAAGGCCCGTAAGGAGGCCGAGGCAAAGGCAAGGGCAAAGGCCGCCGAATCTCATGCAAATGAAACTCCGGCCGATACAGATGGTCTGAAGCTGAAGTAATCAGGTCCCTGATTCAAGACCCATAACCAGGCTCAGCAGTTAAGCGCATTAACCCAAATTGATAACCGAGACCGCAGCCTAACCAAGCCCAACCGAGACCCACCCGTCCGATGCGCCTGCTCGCTCCTTATCTTCTGCCACTTACTGCCCGCCCACGGTTCTGCCTGGCCGCGTGTCTTTTTGGGCTGGCTGCCTGTCTTCTGCTGCCGGCCACCGCGCAGGCGCAGGTTACCTTTCGGCTGGTGGGCGAAGATGCCCAGGGTGTGCGCTATCTTCTAGATATCGACCGTATCGAAACCGAGGCAGACATGCGCCGGTTCTGGGTAATTCGAAACCTGCGGGCGCGCGACGAGGTGGGCGCGATCTCCACCCGCACTCGGCAGGAAATCAACTGCGCAGCCAAGACCGTGCGAGACGTTTTCACCGTGCACCACCAGGGGGTCAATGCCACCGGGCCCATCATTATTACTTTGGCCAGCAAAGGCTCCGACTTCCAGCCCTTTACCGAACAGTCGCTTCACCATAGACTCTGGGGAATGGTCTGTATGAGCCTCTAGTAAGGGGCACTTAAGGTTTGGTCTGGCCTGCCGATGTTTAAAGAAGAAGGTTTTTGTCTACGCATCGTGGGTCTGCCTTGGGGGTCGTGGTCTATGTCATTCTTCTTCAACCAGTTTGTCGTCATATTTATGCTCGTGCCGCTCATGGCGGCCCTCATAGTGTTGTCGTTTCTGGCACCCAAGGTATTTCTGTCAGAAGAAATGGTGGCATTTCTCTTTATGCTCACCACAATCATTATTGGCATCGTGATCGCCCGCCCTGGGCTGCTCACCCCCATCCGCAGAAAGACACCCCCCAAGGGCCCCGCCGTGGTGGTTCTGCCCGGCCCGCAGATCGTGCGTCTGCGCGGCAATCCGCAGCCAGGCGCGCCAGACTATGGGCGTCCTGCCACACTGCCGGTGGTAGGGGCGCTGGCCGAACATCCCGCAGTAAAACGGGCCAAGGCGCTTGAGGCCGAAGCCGCCGAGCACACCGCCGCTCGCAAACCCAAAGTGGTCAAGGCGCGCCGGCCCAAGTCGCTTGCCGAGCAGGCAGAGGATCAGTCCCCCAATATGGGCGCGATCTGGGGCCTGGTTATTCTGATTCCCGCATTCTTCTTTATGACCTTTATCTTCGCGCAGCTGCCTGTGGAACAGGGCAACCTGCCGATGAATTTCTATGGGGTGGCCATTCTGGGGTCCATCCTTCTGGGCGTGGCCTGGGCAGCCGTAGTGCCCTCTGCCAAGCAGCGTAAGGCCGAGCGAATTCTGCGCCAGCGCGAGCGCGAAAAGCAGACCCTGGCTAAGAAGGCCGCACGCGAAAAAGAGCAGGCGCAGAAGGACACTATCACCAAGCTCAAGCTGCTCGAGGCCCAGGCCAAGGAGCGCGCCGCGAAGCAGACCCTGGCCATTGCCCAGGCACAGCAGGCAGCCGCCGCAGCGGGGCTGGCGGGCGTCGGCGGAGCAGCAGGTGTTATCGGGGCCGCGGGCGTGCCGGGTGCTTCTGGGGCCGCAGGTACGACCACCCTCTCAGAGGCCGAGATGGCCGCAGGCATGGTGGAGATCGGCGAAGGCGAGTCGCTCGAAGAGATCAAGAACCGTCTGAAGCCCAAAAAGCCGAAGATTCCGCTTGAGATGCTCAGCACGGCCAATTCGTACGACGACAAGGTGGCCCTCATCCGGTTCCTGGTCAGCGAAGACTCAGGCCGCGTTATGAAGGCCTTCCAGAGAATGATCAAGCCTACGAATTAGGGATTTCGAGGGGTTTAGGCTATAGTCTGCGCAGCGGGCGGGCGTCGTTCAATGGCAGGACCTGAGCTTCCCAAGCTCAAGACGTGGGTTCGATTCCCATCGCCCGCTCCAGGGGCCGAAAGGCCCGATTTTTAGACCTGCTGCCCCGATCGCATTCTGAGTTTTTCTGTCTTTAGGGTGGCTTTACAGAAAGTATCCCTTGAAGACTTTTTCAGAACTCGGCCTGTCCGAGCCATTGCTTCGTGCGCTCAGCGCAGAAGGTTTTACCATCGCAACGCCGATCCAGGCGCATGCAATTCCTGTATTGATGTCCGGCAAAGACCTATTGGGCATTGCCCAGACCGGTACCGGCAAGACCGCCGCCTTTGCCCTGCCGATTCTTGAGGGCCTTAAAAAGGGCCGCAAGACCATGCCCAAGGCGCCCGCCCATCTTATCCTCGCCCCCACCCGCGAGCTCGCGGCCCAGATCGCCCAGACCCTCGAGCGCCTCGGTCGCCCGGTCTCTGCCCGTGTGGGGCTCGTAGTTGGGGGTGCCAAGCCTGGCCCACAGATCCGCGCCCTTGGCCTCGGCCTCGATATTCTGGTGGCCACGCCAGGACGGCTTATGGACCATATGCAGGCGCGTCACGTACGTCTGGACCAGACCCGCAGTGTGGTGCTCGATGAGGCCGACCAGATGATGGACCTCGGGTTCCTGCCAGCCATTCGGCAGATCCTCAGTCAGCTTCCCACCGTGCGGCAGACGGCGCTTTTTTCGGCCACCATGCCGCCCGAGATTCGTAAGCTAGGTCAGGAATTTCTCACTGCCCCTGTAGAGGTCTCGGTGGCCCCTGCCGCGCAGCCGATTGCCAAGATCCAGCAGACCCTGCTTCTGGCCGCGCAGGGCGAAAAGGCCCAGACCCTAGTGGGCCTGCTTGAGACCGAACCGGTCAACCAGGCGATTGTCTTTACCCGTACCAAACACGGGGCAGACCGGCTCGAGAAGACCCTGCGGGCCAAGGGCGTGAATGCCCAGGCTATCCATGGCGACAAGAACCAGGGCCAGCGCGACCGCGCCCTGGCAGCCTTTCGCAGCGGCCGCGTGCATGTACTGGTGGCTACCGATGTGGCAGCCCGGGGTATCGATGTCGAAGCCGTTACCCATGTCTTTAACTACGACCTGCCCAATGTGCCCGAGGCCTACGTGCATCGCATAGGCCGAACCGGGCGCAATGGCCGCGAGGGCCATGCCATCTCGCTCTGCGACCCCAGTGAATACGGGCTGGTGCTGCAGATCGAAAGGCTTACCCATGCCCGGCTGCTGCCAGACGGCGTGCGGCGGCCAACACCGGTGCGTAGCCTCAAGACTTCTTCTGGCAGGCCGAATTCTTCAGGGCAAAAGCCGTATCAAAGGAGAGCCGATGCGCCCAAGCCGCATGCTGTTAAGTCTTCGGGGGCCCGTGGTCCCAGCCCTGCTTCTGCTGGCCGTGGCAGCCAGCGGCCCGCGGCCCGTGCTGGGGCAGATTCCGGGCATGGAAGACCCGGACGCAAAGCCGCCTAACTGCCTGGTTAGCGAGTTTCGCAGCCTTGCCCTTTCCACCAACGAACTAAAGCGGGCCGAGCAGGCCCGTAAGTGGATTCTGGAAAAGGGCAAGGACTGCTCTCTTGACCGGCTGGTCATTCTGCGCAACAACCGCAACCAATGGCTGGGCCATGCCGACTCGGCGGAGCTCGCCGGAGAAATCGACCGTCTGATTGAACTGGCGGCCAAAGACGACGCGGAACTGGTGAAGGGTCTCTACACTTCACCAGCGCCTGCCGCGCAGCCTAAGCCATCGCAGTAGGTGGAAAGCCACTGACCCACCGCCCTGGGCATGGTCATCAGGTCTATCCTGGGATGGTCCTCAGGCGCCTGCCCGGTACCGCGGCCCGGAAACCCCACATGCCCCCCGAGGCGCGGACGCCATACCGTGGTCTGCCTACCCACCGCTGCATTGGCTGGTAGGCTTTCCACGGGGACAAACGGATCGTTCTGGGCATTCACCAGCAGCGCAGGGATTCCCACCCTGTCTAACACTGGCTTGGCCGAGGCCCTTTTCCAGTAGTCATCGACATCGCGATAGCCATGCAGCGGGGCGGTGAAGGCATCGTCGAAGTCGCGCAGGGTCTTTGCCCGGCGCACCCGGTCAATAGCGAAGAGGCCCGGAAACTGGTCATGCTTTGCCTTTGCCTTGACAGTCATTGTGGCGAGAAAATGACGGGCATAGAGCCAGCGGTTGATCCCTTGATCAATTGCCTTGCCGGCTGCGGCAAGGTCGAGCGGCGAAGAAATCGCCGCTACTGCCCGCAACGCGGGATGGGCTTGCGGTAGCGATGCCCCCTGCTCTCCTGCCCATCGCATCAGGGCATTGCCCCCGAGCGAAATGCCCACGGCCATGATCTGGCTGCGTCCAATCGGCGCACCGGCTAGCCTGCGCAGTATCCAGTCAAGCTCAGGGCTGTCACCGGAGTGATAGGCCCGCGGGGCACGGTTGAGGCTTCCCGAGCAGCCCCGAAAATGTACCACCAGATAATCCCATCGCCTGGCGGCGGCAACCTGGGCAAAGGCCTGGGCATAGGGGCTGCGAGACGAGCCCTCCAGGCCATGAAACAAGACCAACAAGGGGGCTGGCTCAGGCGCGTGCGGCGCAAGGGCGGCAAGGGGGCCTTGGGGAACATGGCGGGCACGAACGACAAGGGGAACTTGAGTGGCCTGGTTTGGCAGGCGCTGCCAGTCTATGTCGATGAAGTCGCCATCCGGCGTGGTCCAGCGTTCCCGGGCAAAGGCTGGTGGGCTGCCAAGCAGACGGCCCCCGAAGAGCGCAGGCACGATGGTCTGAAGATGGCCGCCAACAAGCCAGCCCGGCGGGAGCAGCTCAGGGCAGCGCTGCGGGCTCTCCAGCAGGCCGTTATCGGCGACCGGGCCTTCTTGAAAATTCATTAGACTGCGTCCATGCCCCAAGCGCCTGTCATCGCCCCTGCCCCTCAAGAACCTTCCCGCGCAGAATTATCCCTGCATTCGCCAAGTCACTCGGTAGAGATCTGTGGAAATGACATGATCCTCGTGGCATTTTCGAGTCGGCCAGTCGGCGCGCCAACACCCGTGGCCAAAAGAGGCCATGGCGCCGCCAACCAGGCGGTGCGTGCCCTGATGGCCCGCCTGCAGGCCCAGCCCCTGGCATTCGTCGCCGATGCAGTTGCCGGTGTCACCACGCTTGCCGTCAGGCTGCATGAACGCGACCAGGCCCAGGGTGACTTTGCGGGCTTTGTGTCGGTGATCGATGGCCTGGCCCGTCAATGCCTGGGCGTGGTGTCTCCGCCGGGCAAGACCGTGACCCTGCATGCCTGCTTTGACCCAGCGCTCGCACCTGATTTAGAGGCGGTCGCACAGGCGACAGGTCTGGGTCCCAGGGGTGTGGTGCAGGCCTTGCTCGAGGCAGAGCTGCACGCCGAGGTGGTGGGCTTTATGCCGGGTTTTGCCTATCTCGGAGGCCTGCCAGACAGCCTTTCGGTTCCAAGGCGGTCATCGCCTCGGCCCGCCGTGCCGGCCGGGTCGGTGGCTGTCGCCGGCGGACAGGCCGCGGTCTATCCGAGTGCCACGCCCGGAGGCTGGAACCTCTTGGGCCGCTGCCCCGATGTCTTGTTTGATCCGCAGCAGCAGCCCCCAGTACTGATCGCACTGGGGGATCGGGTGCGTTTTCAGGAGATCTCCCGCAGCGAGTTTGAGGAACGATGGGCCCGGCGATTCAGATAGTCCGCCCTGGGCTGCTGACCAGCGTGCAGGACCTGGGCCGGCCTGGCTATCTGGGCATGGCACTGTCGCGCGGTGGCGCGATGGACATCACCGCGGCACGACTGGCCAATCGCCTGGTGGGCAATCCCGATGGGGCAGCACTGCTCGAGATCACCGGCATGGGGCCTGCCATCACGGTGACAGCCCGCACCGGCCTAGCCTGGACGGGGGCGGACTTTGGGCTGGAGGTTCGGACGCCGCAGGCAACAAGCCATTGGGCGGCCTCGCATCGCCCGCTGGTGGTACCTGCAGGGGCCCAGCTGCGCTGGACCACTCCGCGCCGGGGCTTTCGGGCATGGCTTGCCTTTGCCGGGGGGCTTGACCTGCCTGAGCTGCTGGGCAGCCGCAGCGGGCATCTGGCTGCAGCCCTTGGGCCCGGGCGGCTTACGGGCGGCGAAACCCTGATCCTTGGGGCCTTCGCAGGTCAACACACGAGCAGGCTCGATGCCGCGTTACAGACATCATCGGCCCAATACGATCTGGCTGAGGACGAGGCCGGCGATGTAGTGGTGGTGCCCCGCTGGTATATCCCGATGCAGCTGCCCGAAGGGGGAAAAGTAATCAGCCTTCAGGCCTTTGAAGGCCGGCATTTCCAGAGCCTCACCCAGGCACAGCAGACGCGGCTCTGGCAGACCGAGTATGGCGTTAGCCCGCAGAGCAGCCGGCAGGGACTTCGGCTCGAAGGCCCACCGATCAACGACCCAGCGCCGCCGGGTATTACCAGTGAACCGGTTCGGTTCGGCACCGTACAGCTTCCGCCGGAAGGCATGCCTTATGTCTTATTGGCAGAGCACCAGACCACGGGCGGCTATCCCCGTGTGCTGGAGGTCTGCAGCACCATGGCCCAGGCCTTGGCCCAGGCGGGGCCAGGAACCCGGCTGCGGTTTGTTCCCACAGACCTCGCCTCCTCGCAGCAGCGTCTACGCGATCAGTCTTTGCAATGGGATGCCATTGCCGCCGGTATTGCCGCAAAATTACGGCTATGAAAACTCAGATAGACCTGAATGCCGATGTCGGCGAAGGATTCGGCGCCTGGGCCATGGGCGATGACGCAAGGCTGATGCCTTTTTTATCGAGCGCTAACATCGCCGCGGGCTTTCATGCCGGGGATCCCGGCACTATAGAGGCCACGGTGCGGCTTGCCCTTAGGCATCAGGTGGCCATCGGCGCCCACCCAAGCCTGCCCGACCTCATGGGCTTCGGGCGTCGCCCCATGGCCATCTCGCCCGATGAGGCCCGGCAGCTTGTGGTCTATCAGGCCTCAGCTGTGCGCGGGTTTGCCGTGGCTGCCGGAAGCCGACTGCACCATGTTAAGCCCCATGGGGCGCTCTACAATATGGCCGCCCAAGATCTGGGGCTATCCAAGGCGATTGTGGCCGCGGTCCAGTCTCTGGGCGATGACCTGGTGCTCTATGCCCTCTCGGGAAGCATCACCGAGCAGGTGGCCCGCGAAGCGGGGCTGAAGGTTGCCTGCGAGGTCTTTGCCGATCGCCGCTACGAGCCTTCGGGTGCACTGGTTTCCCGCAAAGACCCACGGGCGCTTATTACCGACGAGACGGAGTCTATTGACCATGTGCTGCGTATGGTGCAAGACGGGGTGTGTCTGGCGGTCGATGGCAGCCTCATAGCGATTCAGGCAGACACCATCTGCCTGCATGGGGACCAGCCCGAGGCTGTCGCCTTCGCCCAGACACTGACCAAAGTTTTGGCACAGAGAAATATTTCTGTTCAAACCATGTAAGCTTTTGTCGTTTGTCTTCTTAATTCCTTTTTTGGAGAATCCACCATGAACCGCAGACTCTTCGGCCTCGCGCTGTCGGCGACGCTCTTTACCGCGGCCTTACCTGTAGCCGCTCAGACCAAATGGGACCTCGCCTCAGCCTACCCTCCTGGAAACTTCCATACCCAGCTGCTCAATCAGTTTGCCTCTGAGGTAAACAAGGCCTCGGCTGGCAAGCTGCAGATCACCGTGCACTCTAGCGCCTCACTTTTTAAGGCTCCTGAGATTCTGCGTGCCGTGCGTGGTGCCCAGGTACAGGCAGGTGAGATTCTCTTGGTGAACTTTCAAAATGAAGCCCAGATATTTGGGGCCGATGGAATTCCCTTTTTAGCCACGGGCTACGACACCGCCCAGAAGCTCTACCGTGCGCAAAAGCCCCTGCTCGAGAAGAAGCTCGCTGAGCAAGGCGTCATGCTGCTCTACTCGGTTCCCTGGCCTCCGCAGGGTATCTATAGCAAAAAGCCCATTAACTCTGGCGCAGACCTCAAAGGCATTAAGTGGCGCGCCTACAGCCCTGCCACGGGCCGCATCGCCGAGCTTGTTGGCGCACAGCCCGTAACGGTACAGCAGGCTGAGCTCAGCCAGGCCATGGCCACGGGCGTGATTGAAGCCACCATGACCTCGGGCGCTACTGGTGTGGATACGAAGATCTGGGAGCAGATGTCTCACTACTACGATGCGCAGGCCTGGCTGCCCAAGAATGCGGTGCTCGTAAACAAGAAGGCCTTCGATGCACTAGACGCCGCAACGCGTGAGGCCATTCTCAAAGCAGCTGCAGAAGCAGAGAAGCAGGGCTGGGCCAATTCGCAAAAGGTCATGTCAGACACCACTAATACGCTTAAGGCCAATGGCATGAAGGTGGAGCCTCCCTCCGCACAGTTGCGTGCGGACATGCAGAAGGTCGGTGCCACCCTGCTTGAAGAGTGGCTGAAAAATGCAGGGGCCGAAGGCCAGGAAATGATTAACGCCTTCCGGCGTTGATGCGGCGTTTTCTCGACCGAGTCTATGACGGCGCGGGCTTACTGGCCGCGCTGTTCATGGCCGCTCTGCTGGTCACGGTGCTCGTCACTATTGCCAGCAGAGAATTTGACTTTCGTGTCTCGGGCATCGACGGCTATGCGGGCTACTTTATGGCTGCCTGTGCTTTTCTGGCGATGGCCCATACCTTTAAGCGCAATGAGCATATTCGGGTCACGCTCTTTTTAAGCCGCGCCAAGGGCCGGCTGGGGTTTTGGATCGAGGTCTGGGCCTTATCGGCCAGTAGCCTGTTGGCGGTACTACTCGCGTTTTTTAGTGTTCGGCTGGTGCTGCAGTCGTATCAGTTCAAAGATATTTCTACCAGCCTTGATGCCACGCCGCTGTGGATACCGCAGTCTGCCATGGCCTTGGGCGCCACCATATTCGCCATTGCTGTCATCGACAGCCTCATTGCCCACCTGCGCGGCCTACCCTATACCTATCAGGCGCCACCTGCAGACGCGGAGCGCTTTAGCCATGACTGAGTTTGCCATGGCCGGGCTCTTAGTCTTGAGCCTGTTTCTAATTCTTGCCAGCGGTGTCTGGGTTGGCCTAACGCTTGCCGGGGTCGCCTGGATTGGCATGACGCTGTTTTCTGCCCGCCCGGCGGGTGATGCCATGGCGGTGACCATCTGGGGCGCCTCCTCAAGCTGGACGCTTACGGCATTGCCCTTATTCATTCTGATGGGCGAGATCCTGTTTCGTACGCGCCTCTCAGACGACATGTTCAAGGGTCTCGCGCCCTGGCTTGGCAGTATTCCCGGCCGGCTGCTGCATACCAATATTCTTGGCTGCACGATCTTTGCAGCGGTGTCTGGCTCGAGCGCGGCCACCTGCGCCACGATTGGCAAAATAACGCTGCCCGAGCTCAAGAGCCGCGGCTATCCCGAAGGCATAGTAATCGGCAGCCTTGCCGGTGCTGGCACCCTGGGCCTGCTTATTCCGCCTTCGATCATCATGATCGTCTATGGCGTGACTGCCGAGGTATCGATTGCCAAGCTCTTTATCGCTGGGATATTGCCAGGGCTGCTGCTTGCAGCCCTCTTTTCAGGCTATATCGTGGTCTGGTCTTTAGTATCGCCTTCGAAAATTCCTCACGAAGACAGGTCGGCCCGACTCATTGAAAAGCTGGTTGCTCTGTTTCGGCTGGCCCCGATTATTGCCCTGATTGGCGGCGTTCTGGGTACTATTTATTTTGGCATTGCCACCGCCACCGAGGCCGCGGCCGTTGGGGTGGTGGGCGCCCTGATTATTGCGGCAGCCCAAGGCGTACTGAGCTGGAAGACGCTAGCCGACTCGTTTATGGGCGCCACGCGCCTGTACTGCATGATCGCCTTTATTCTGGCGGGTGCTGCCTTCCTAACCTTGGCCATGGGCTATATCGGGCTACCCCGGTTTCTCGCAGAGGCCATTGCTGAAATGGGCCTGTCACGGTTTGAACTCATTCTGGTGATCATGGCCTTCTATATTCTGCTGGGCTGCTTTCTCGATGGCATCTCCATGATCGTGCTCACCATGGGGGTCATTCTTCCCACTGTTTCGGCAGCGGGCATCGACCTGATCTGGTTTGGCATCTTTCTGGTCATCGTGGTGGAGATGGCCCAGATCACCCCGCCCGTGGGGTTTAACCTTTTCGTGCTTCAGGGCATGACCGGGCGACCCCTTGGCTATATTGCCCGGGTAACCTTCCCCATGTTCCTGCTAATGGTTCTTGCGGTGCTTCTGATCTATCAGTTCCCCGGTATTGTCCAATGGCTGCCCGCCCAGATGGCCCGTTGATGCGCTAGTCGCCTCGTTTCAGCCCTTACTTTCCCCTCTCCCCTTCGTGTCTCAAACGCAACAGCTTCGGCTTGCCCTTCTCCTGTTCGTCGGCTCCGGACTCTGCCTGTCGGGCCTGGACGGGGTTGGAAAGCTGGTGCTCTCCGAGTCAGGCCTCTTGCTCTTGGTATGGTCGCGGTATGTAGGGCATCTGCTGCTGTCGATACCGATTGCCTATGCCTTTGCCGGACCACGGTTTTTTGTCTCTGCACGACCGGGACTGCAGCTTGTTCGGTCTTTGCTCATGGCATTAACCACCCTACTCTTTTTTGCCGCCGTGCAGTGGCTACCCTTGGCCGAGGCATCGGCCCTGGCCTTCACGGCACCGATCTGGGTGGCCCTGCTGTCCTGGAAGGTGCTCGGGGAGTCGGTGGCAAAGAGCGACAAATGGATTGCGGCGATTGGCTTTTCAGGCGTGCTGCTGATCGTTCGCCCGGGCACCGATGTCTTTCACCCGGCGGCCATACTGGTGATGGCCATGGCGCTGGCCAATGCTGTTTATCAACTGCTCACCCGCAAGCTCACCCAGGATTCGGCCTTCACCACGCTTTTCTTCAGTCCCCTGGTTGGTGCCGTGGTGTCGTCGGCGCTGCTTGCCTACCAAGGCTTTCCCGAGACAATACCGGTACAGAGCGCCGTGCTGCTGAGCGCTACGGGTATCCTTGGCGGTCTGGGGCACCTCTTGATTATTCTCTCCTTTTATCGGGCCCCGCCTGCCAGCCTGACCCCCTTTGTCTACCTGCAAATGATCTGGGCGATCGCTCTGGGCTGGCTGCTTTTTGGCCAGCTACCGGATGCCATTGCATTGATAGGCATGGCAGTGATTGTCTCTGCTGGGCTCTGGCTGATATTGCACCGACGTCGGGCCCTGCGCATCGAGCCACAGCTCTCGGGGAAACCCTAGGGGGCATACCTTTAGGGGAATTCTTGTCGCGCCCATAGTCATTCACTACGCTACAGGGCAGCATAAAAGTCCATCGCCCCCTGTGAACTCCTTTTCCCAGCCAAACAAGACCCCTTCGTTGCGCGCCCTGGTTCGCGCTGCTGTTGCAAACGCGCGTTGCCTTCCTTTTGGCTTCGAGATTTGGGAAGGCCTTGGCCTGGCCGTGGTCGTCTTTGTCAGTGTCTACCACAGTGCCTGGTGGGTGCTCATTGCGCTTATGGTGCTGCGGCTTTTTTGGATCACAAAACCCGATGAAACCGCAATGGCAGAGGCCCAGTCAACCCATGCCACACGCCGACACCGGCGCAGTCGCGTGCAGACGGTTGCTGTGCAGCCGCGTCGTACCTGGCACTTTGCCCAGGTGCTCTATGAGTATGAGAACCCACAGGCCCCCGGCGAGCGGCTTATTGATACCGAGACAGTGCAGGTCTACGGCAAGTGTGAAGAATCTGCGCTTCTGTCGCTGCGCCGTCTTTATCCGCAGCGCGGTGGTCTACGTGTAAGGTCGATCAACAGGCACTTTGTCGAGCCCATGCTTGATTAGCGGTTGATCAACACGCGATCAAGCAGCCACTTCAGAACAAGGCATGATCGACTCGCGATCAACCCACCGTTGATTTCGCCGCGATTAACGTTCGTCAAAACTAATCACCAGATGGTCGCTGATCGGGCGCGCCTGGCAGCTTAAGACATAGCCCTGGTCCATCTCGTCTTTCTCCAGGGTGAAGTTTTTGTCCATTTCCACCGAGCCCTCTAGCACCTTGGCCCGGCAGGTACAGCAGACACCGGCCTTGCAGGAATACGGAAGGTCAAGGCCCAGAGACAAGGCAGCATCGAGCACCTTTTCGTCGCGGCCCATGCGCAGCTCGTGGCCCTTACCATCGACCTGCACGGTAAGGGCCACGGGCTTCTGGCTGATCGACTTGGTAACCCTGGCATCGGTATCGGACTGTACCTTGGCCGCCTGGGCAGCACCGCTGGTAAACCGCTCGGTGTAGACCCGGCTCTCGGGCACGCCCGCCGCAATAAGGGCGGCCTGGGTGGCCAAGATCATCGACTCCGGGCCACAGATAAAGACCTCGTCCATGCTCGCCGCAGGCAGCAAAGCCTTTACCATGGCATGCACCTTCGGCCCATCGATACGGCCCTGCAGAAGATCCACCTCCTGGGCCTGTCGGGACAGAACATGAATCAGCGTAAGTCGCTGCGGAAACTGGTCTTTAAGGTCTTGCAAGGCCTCATTAAACATAACCGTAGACATCTGACGATTGCCATAGACCAGGGTGAACTTGGAGTCTGGCTGGTCTTCGAGGGTGGTTGCGGCAATCGAAAGAATAGGCGTGATGCCAGACCCAGCGGCAAAACCCACGCGGTGAATGGCACGCTGCTTTTTCACCGTAAACCGGCCATCGGGGGGCATGACCTCAATCTGATCGCCTTCTTTAAGGCTACGCACCGCCCAGTTGGAGAAGAGGCCGCCTTGTACCGGGCGAATCCCGATCTCTAGTTCGTTATCAAATTCGAACCGGCTGCGCGGGCTGCTAATGGAATAGGTGCGCCGCACGGACTGGCCATCGACCGTGGCCTTGAGCGTTAGAAACTGACCGGGCGCGAAGTCGAAGTCGGATTTTTTTTCCTTAGGAATGGCAAACGTGATTGCCACCGACCCAGCGGCTTCGGGACTAACCCGCTTTACAGCAAGCGAATGAAACTGTACGGCCATAGTGGTATCTCCAGCAGATGAATATTGGTTACCGATGCGTTGATGTGGTCTAACGAGATAGCGTATTCGTCGTTTGCCCAGGCTAGGAAGGTTAGGTAGGTTTCGCGTGTTTCTTATGGTTCTCGCGCATCATTTACAGAAGCTGGGCGCTAAAAAGGCTTGAAATAGTCAAAGGGCTCGCGGCAGTCGAGGCATCGGTAAAGCGCCTTGCAGGCCGTTGAGCCAAAGTGGGATGTCTCTGTGGTGTTCTCTGAGCCACAGTGCGGGCAGACCACCGGGGCGCTATCTACTTCGTGCAGGGACTGCCGCCGGGCCTTGATGCGAATGGGAACTGCCGAGCCCGCCCGCGGGCCGTCTGCGGCATGCCCAGCATTTTCTCCTGACTGCCCATGCAAGGTGGCATGGGGAGGCGCGATGCCGTAGTCAAGCAGCTTTTGCTTTGCCGCCTCGGTGATCCAGTCGGTGGTCCAGACCGGTGCCAACTGCGTGACTACTTTGGCCGCTATGCCCTCACGCACCAGCGCGGCTTGAATGTCCTCTTCCATCTGATGCATTGCCGGACATCCACTGTAGGTGGGGGTGATTACCACCGAAATGCCATCACTATCCTGGCGAATGTCGCGCAGCACCCCCAGCTCTTTAAGAGAGACCACCGGTATCTCAGGATCGGTGACCGAGTCGAGTACCCGCCATGCACGCGCCACAACCTCGTTGACGGCCTGGCCGGGGGAAATAGGGGCTGCGTGTTCAGACATAGTGGATTCGGTGGCCCAAAAACCGTTCTACCAGGTGGCACCAGGATGGGCCCGGGCCAGGCTCTGCATCTCATGCAGCACATAGTCGAGATGCTCAGAGTGATGCCCAAACTTACCCTGACTCACATAGCCGCCTTCGGCAGGCTTTCTTAGCGTTGCCTCGGCCAGCGCCGAATCGACGATCTCATCCCAGTCGACACGCAGGCCAGAGACATCGACACCAATCCCGGCCTGTACTGCCTCTTCTTCCACCGGATGGCGCGTCCAGAACTCCTGGGTAAAGCCATAGAGATAGTCGACCGCCTCTTGCATGCGGCGATGCGACTCATCAGTGCCATCGCCAAGACGCACGAGCCAGTCGCGGGAATGCCGCAGGTGGTAGCGGGTTTCTTTGAACGACTTCTCGGCAATCGCAGCAAGGGTCTTGTCTTTCGACTGCTGCAGCGCCTCCCAGACTAGGACCATGAGTGCGCTATATAGAAAGTTGCGCACGATCGTGACGCCATAATCGGGCTCGGCATGGCCGTAGCCGACGACGGGGCTTGAGTGCGGAAGCTCCAGAAGCGTGTAGTTTCGAAAAGCCGCCGTGTCGCGAAAGTAGGCTAGGCTGTCTTCGGTGCAGTCCTGGCCGCGGTCTTTGGCGACTTCTTGATAGAGCAGGCGGGCCTGGCCGATGAGGTCGAGGCTCATATTGGCCAGGGCGATATCCTCTTCAAGCACAGGCCCGTGACCGCACCACTCGGCGTTGCGCTGCCCAAGAATGAGGGCATTGTCTGCAAGGTGCAGAAGGTAGGGGGTTCGGTCCATTACATATGCCCCACTTCTTCAGGAATGTCGTAGAACGTGGGGTGCCGATAGATCTTGTCGGCGCTGGGCTCAAATAGCTCTTCTTTCTCATCGGGCCGGTTGGCCACAATTTGAGAGGACTGCACCACCCAGATGCTCACGCCTTCCTGGCGGCGGGTATAGACATCGCGGGCCATATCGAGCGCCTGGCGGGCATCGGCAGCATGCAGGCTGCCGCAATGCTTATGCTCCAGGCCCTGCTTGCTGCGAACAAAAACCTCCCACAAGGGCCAGTCTTTGAGCTGCTTTGTTGGTTCGTTCATGCGGCCTCCTTCATGGCACGTTGGCGTTGTTTCTCGGCATAGGCTAGGGCCGCATCGCGTACCCACTGTCCGTTGTTGTGGGCACGCACGCGGGTGGCCAGGCGCTCGCGGTTACAAGGGCCATGGCCATTGACCGTCTGCCAGAACTCATCCCAGTCGATCTGGCCGTAGTCGTAGTGGCCACGGGTCTCATTCCATTTGAGGTCGGGGTCAGGCAGCGAGACGCCCAATACTTCGGCCTGAGGCACCGTGGCATCGACAAACTTCTGCCGCAGGTCGTCGTTACTGATGCGCTTAATGCCCCAGCGCATGCCCTGGACACTGTGCGGGCTGTCGCTATCCGGGGGGCCAAACATAGCCAGGCATTTCCACCACCAACGGTTTACTGCATCCTGCACCATATCGCGCTGGGCCTGGCTGCCCTTCATCATCGTGAGCAGGGCCTCATAGCCCTGACGCTGGTGAAACGACTCTTCTTTGCAGATGCGCACCATGGCCCGGGCATAGGGCCCGTAAGAGCAACGACAGAGCGGAATCTGATTCATGATGGCAGCGCCATCGACCAGCCAGCCAATCACGCCGATATCGGCCCAGGTAAGGGTGGGATAGTTAAAAATCGAGCTGTACTTGGCCTTGCCCGTATGCAGGGCATCTAGCAGCTCATCACGACTGGTGCCAAGGGTCTCGGCTGCCGAATACAGGTAGAGCCCGTGGCCGCCCTCGTCTTGCACCTTGGCAATGAGAATGGCCTTGCGCTTGAGCGAAGGTGCCCGCAGGATCCAGTTTCCCTCGGGCAGCATGCCAACGATCTCGCTATGGGCATGCTGGCTGATCTGGCGTACCAGCGTTTTGCGATAGGCCTCTGGCATAAAGTCTTGCGGCTCAATACGTCCATCGGCATCGATCTTGGTATCGAATACCGCCATTTTGGCGGCGTCTTCAGCAGAGCTCCGCTCGACTGACTTGAGTGTGGTGGTGTCTGTGGTAAATGACTGTGTGTACATGGGCAGGGTCCTTTCTAGAAGGATAAAAAGTTAACGGCGATGTCACTTTGCGCTGAATCAAAACGAGAGTAGATCGTTGTGCCTTTTTTGGGTGTCTTGGGGTGTCTTAGGGTGTCTTAGGGAATCCAAGCAGCAGGGCGTTTCGCTAGGAATGCGGCAAAGCCCTCCTTGGCCTCGGGCGTGGCCCGCAGTGCAGCGATGCGGCGTGCGGTTTCGGCACTGACCGCATCGGCAATGGGCTGGCCCACCACCGCGCGGATCAGGTCTTTCGATGCCTTTTGCGCTAGGGGCCCGCCGATAAGAATGGCCTGAACAATTTCGTTAATCTTGGCATCCAGAGACTCTACGCTCGCCACCTCGTGCACAAGCCCAATCTCTCGGGCGCGCTCGGCCGAAATCCGCTCGGCAGTCTGAAAGTAGCGATACGCCTGTCGCGGCCCAATGGCACGCAGAACATAGGGGCTGATGACCGAGGGCATGATGCCGAACTTCACCTCAGAGGTGGCAAAAAAAGCGTTGTCGGCCGCAACCGCCATATCGCAGGCGGCGGTAAGGCCGGTGCCACCACCGAGGGCGGCGCCCTGTACCCGGGCAATCGTGGGCTTTGACATCTCGGAGAGGCCCCGCAGCATGCCGGAAAACTTCATGGCATCGGCATAGTTGTCTTCCTGGGAAGATTCCGCCGCGCGCTGCATCCAGTTGAGGTCGGCCCCGGCAGAAAAGTTCTTGCCCCTTCCGGCAAGCACCACCACCCGTACCGAGGCATCTGCATCCAGTGCCTGACAGGCAGCACCGAGCTCATCGATCAGCTGCTCATTAAAGGCATTGAAGACCTCGGGACGATTCATCCAGAGGGTAGCAACGCCGTTGCGATGTTCGATCTCCAGGGTCTGGTACTGAGACATAGGGGGGCTCCGGGCCAATCAGGCGGGCTAAAGTTACTAGGGCCTAACGATTCTTTAACGGTTCTTGAAGGCGGGCTTGCGCTTCTCAACAAAGGCGGCCATACCCTCTTTCTGGTCTTCGATGGCGAAGCAGGCATGAAAGGTGCGCCGCTCAAAGAGCAGGCCTTCGTTCAGCGAAGACTCATAGGCACGATTGACCGATTCCTTCACCATCATGACCACGGGCAGAGAGAAGCTGGCGATGGTGGCGGCCGACTTCAGTGTTTCGTCGAGGAGCTGGTCCACGGGAAACACCCGCGCCACCAGACCGATGCGCTCGGCCTCTGCGGCATCAATCATGCGGGCTGTCAGGCACATGTCCATGGCCTTGGCCTTTCCGACGGCACGCGGCAGTCGCTGCGTGCCCCCTGCGCCGGGAATGATGCCGAGCTTAATTTCGGGCTGGCCAAACTTGGCGGTGTCACTGGCGTAGATCATGTCGCACATCATCGCCACCTCGCAGCCACCGCCCAAGGCAAATCCCGAGACCGCCGCAATCACGGGCTTACGCGCAGACCGAATGCGCTCCCAGTTGCGGGTGATGAAGTCGGTCTTGTAGGTGTCCATATAGCCGTAGGACTTCATCAGGCCGATATCGGCACCTGCGGCAAAGGCCTTATCGCTGCCGGTAAGCACGATGCAGCCAATGTTCTCGTCGGCTTCAAACTGGTCTACGGCGCGGCCAATGCCATCGACCACCTCGTTGTTCAGGGCATTGAGGGCATCGGGGCGGTTAATGCGAATAAGACCGACTTTTCCGTGGACTTCGGTAAGAACAACCTCTGACATGGGCGAATTTCCTTTATTGGCTGGGGAAGACAGTTGAAATCGTAGACCTGTAGAAAAACCTGGGGTTCAAACCCGTTCGATCACCATGGCAATACCCTGGCCCACGCCAATACACATGGTGCACAGGGCATAGCGCCCTTTGCGACGGGCGAGCTCCAGGCTGGCAGTGGAGACCAGACGGGCACCACTCATGCCGAGAGGGTGGCCCAGGGCAATGGCCCCGCCATTGGGATTGACATGGGCAGCATCATCGGCGAGCCCAAGGTCGCGCAGCACGGCCAGGGCCTGCGCGGCAAAGGCCTCATTGAGTTCAATAACATCCATCTGGTCAAGGCGCAGACCTGTCTGGGCAAGCACCTTGCGCACGGCAGGCGCCGGACCAATACCCATGAGCCGCGGCGCGACTCCTGCGCTAGCCATGCCCACAATGCGTGCCCGGGGGGTAAGGCCATGACGCTTTGCCGCAGCCTCCGAGGCTACGACAAGCGCGCTGGCGCCATCGTTTACGCCTGAGGCATTGCCTGCCGTCACCGTTAAATCAGGCCCATTGACGCCTTTGAGTTTTGCCAGCATTTCCAGCGTGGTCTCGGGCCGGGGATGCTCATCGGTATCAAAGACCAGGGGGTCGCCCTTCTTACGCGGCAGGGTGACCGGAACGATCTCTTCGCGAAACCGGCCTGCAGCCTGGGCCGCCGCCCACCGCTGCTGGGACCGCAGGGCAAATGCGTCCTGGTCTTCCCGGCTGACATGAAAGTCTGCTGCCACATTGTCTGCAGTCTGGGGCATGGAATGGGTCTCGTAGCGCTTTTTCATCTCAGGGTTGGGAAACCGCCAGCCAATGGTGGTGTCATAGATGGCGGCCTGCCGAGACCAGGCAGTATCGGCCTTACCCATCACAAACGGCGCGCGCGACATGCTCTCCACGCCCCCGGCAATCATCAGGCTGGCCTCGCCCGACTTGATCGACCGTGCGGCCAGACCAATGGCATCCATGCCCGAGCCGCAGAGGCGATTCACCGTGGTGCCTGGCACTGCCACGGGCAGCCCGGCCAGAAGACCCGCCATGCGGGCCACGTTACGGTTGTCTTCGCCTGCCTGGTTGGCACAGCCAAAAATAATGTCATCCACCTGCTCCCAGTCCACCCCTGGGTTGCGTTCCATAAGGGCTTTTAGGGGAAGTGCGGCGAGGTCGTCGGCCCGCACGGTAGCAAGGGTGCCTCCATACCGCCCGATGGGGGTTCGAATGGCATCACAGAGGAAGGCATCGGACATAGTTTTTCTTTCTTTGCGGGAGCGAAACAGCAGCCCCCTGGGTCTATAGGGTGTGGACTGAGGGGTTAAACCTGCTTGGGCCGCTCATCAAAGACGCGTTTTGCCTTTCCTACCTCCGTACGAGGCAGGCTGTCGACCGGCAGCACTGTAACCTTGGCAGTGACGCCCACGAGGGTCTTAACGCGCTCGGCAAGACCGGTGCCGACCCGCGCCTGATCAGACGACGATAGGCTGGCGGTGGCCTCGCGCTGCAGTTCGCAGCGCACCTCCAGGTTATCCAGATGCCCATCCCGTGTAATGATCAGTTGATAATTTCCGGACAGACGCGCGTCACGCAAGATAAGCTCTTCGATCTGACTGGGAAAGACATTCACGCCGCGAATAATCAGCATGTCATCCGACCTCCCGGTGATCTTGCCCATACGCCGAAACGACCGGGCTGTCGGGGGCAGCAGACGGGTGAGGTCGCGGGTGCGGTAGCGAATCACAGGAAAGGCCTCTTTGGTAAGCGAGGTGAAGACAAGTTCGCCAAGCTCGCCATCGGGCAAGACCTCCCCGGTTTCGGGATTAATGATCTCGGGATAGAAATGGTCTTCCCAGATCACGGGGCCGTCTTTGGTCTCCACGCACTCGCTGGCCACCCCCGGACCCATCACCTCGGTGAGGCCGTAGATATCCACCGCGTCGATGCCAAGCTTGCGCTCGATTTCGCCGCGCATGCCCTCACCCCAGGGCTCTGCCCCAAAGATGCCCACACGCAGGGAGATATCCCGCGGGGCAATGCCGCGTCGCTCGAATTCCTCGGCGATCACCAGCGAATACGAGGGCGTAACCATAATGATGTCGGGCCTAAAATCGACAATCTGGGTCACCTGCTTCTCGGTCTGTCCGCCCGACATAGGCACCACGGTGCAGCCCAGCCGCTCAGCCCCGTAGTGGGCGCCCAGCCCGCCGGTAAACATGCCGTAGCCATAGGCCACATGCACCATATCGCCTGCCCGGCCACCCGCCGCGCGGATTGAACGGGCCACCAGGTTGGCCCAGTGGTCAAGATCGCGCCAGGTGTAGCCCACGACGATCGACTTGCCGGTGGTGCCACTGGAGGCATGGAGCCGTGCCACCTGCTCACGTGGCACCGCAAAAAGCCCAAACGGATAATGATCTCGCAGGTCGGTCTTGACCATGAAGGGAAACTTTGAGAGGTCTGAGAGCCGCTTGAGATCGTCTGGGTGCACCCCTTTTTTCTTGCACTTCTCGCGATAGGGGGCAACGTTGTCGTAGGTGTGGCGGATCGACCATTTCAGCCGCTTGAGCTGCAGGGCCGAGATCTCATCGCGGCTGGCTGTTTCAATGGCCTCTAACGGGGCCTTGCCTTTTTGGGATGCCATAAAAAGTTGTCTCCTGTGATGCCCAGTAATAAACAGTAATGCCCAGTAATGAACTAAGCCGATTGCCGGTTTTGGGTATCTGCCTCTTGCAGCCCGGCGATTACCTCTCCGTTGATGCGGTAACTCTTGCCTCTAAAAAGCGCAACCACCCTGCCCTCTCGGGTACGCACCGTAACATCGTATACGCCCGTGCGGCCTGAGAGAGAACGCTCCTGGGCCTCGGCCTCGAGGATCTCCCCTTCTTTACCGGGGGCAAGAAAGTCGATATTGCAGGCCGATGCCACGGTGTTTTTGTTGTAGCTGTTGCAGGCGTAGGCGAAGGCGGTATCGGCCAAGGTGAAGATCATTCCGCCATGGCAGATATGGTGGCCATTGACCATATCCGCGCGCACGGTCATGGTGAGCAGGGCGTAGCCAGGCCGCACGCTAATAAGCGCCATGCCCAGGGCACGGGCTGCCTGGTCTCGTGACCACATGGCATGCGCGGTGGCCTCTGCCAGTGTCTGCGCCTCTGCGCGGGAGAGTGTCTGATGCGCCTCAGTCATAAAATGCCTTCGTGCCGAATACCCGTTGGTGAATCAATGGGGAAATACGATAGCGGTCTTCACCATAGGCCTGGCCAAGATGGGCCAAGACATCGCGCACCCGGGGCAGCCCAATGGCATCGGCCCAGGCCAGTGGCCCGAGGGGATAGTTCACCCCAAGCCGCATTGCGGTATCTGCCGCGGCAACGGTACAGACCCCCTGGTTAACAGCATCGGCCGCCTCATTGGCCAGCATGGCCACGGTGCGCATCACGATGAGACCAGGAACATCGTGAAACACCGATACCGCGAAACCGGCCGTCTGCAACAGGCCGATTGCCTGGGCACCTGCCGTGGCACTGGCGCCCTCGGCAGCGGCGACCGCCAGGCGTTTTGCGGTGCGGTAGTCAAGGGCCAGGTCGATCACGACGGTATTGGCCTGACCGGAGGAAAAGGCCCGATGGCTAGCCGTGCGCCCGTCTGTCACATAGACCACCGTCTCACCCACCTGGGCTATCCGGTCGTCGTCGGCCTCGGCCAAAAGGCAGGTCTGTCCTGCGGCGGAAAGCCGTTCGCGCAAGGCCTGGGCCGCAGCCGTCTGGCCATAGAGGGTGATCGGGCCTGCTAAAGCCAGGGCGTCGCGCGCGTCAGCGGCGGTATCTGGGCTTGGGGCGGCGGCATCGGGGCGGTGGTCGTAGAAGCCCCGCCCCGACTTTCTGCCCAGAAAGCCTGCGGCAACGAGTTCTTGCTGGATCAACGAGGGCAGAAAACGCGGGTCGTGGTAGTAGGCCGCCCAGACCGTTTTGGTGACCGCCAAGTTCACATCGTGGCCGATGAGATCCATGAGTTCGAAAGGGCCCATGCGAAAGCCACCGCCTTCTTTACAGCAGGCATCGATGGTGGCGACATCGGCGCCATTTTCCTGCAAAACCCGCTGGGCCTCGGCATAAAAAGGACGTGCCACGCGATTGACGATAAAGCCCGGCGTGGACTTGGTGTAGACCGGCGACTTTCCCCATGCCTTGGCCGTGTCATACAAGGTTTCTGCAACGGACGATGATGTGGCCAGGCCCGAGACCACCTCTACTAGGGCCATAAGCGGGGCAGGATTAAAAAAATGCAGCCCGGCAAGCCGTTCGGGCTGGGCAAGGGCCGCCCCGATTGCCGTTACCGAGATGGCCGAGGTGTTGGTGGCAAAGAGCGCCGTCGGCCCAACAATGGCCTCAAGCGACCGAAACAGGCCCTGTTTGGCCTCCAGGTTTTCAACAATAGCCTCAACGATCACGCCGGCATCCGACAGCCCTTGTAGCTCTGTGGCCGCATGCAGGCGGCCCGATGCGGCCGAGGCCTCGGCAGACGACAGCTTTCCTTTTTCTGCCAGGCGGGAGAACTGCCCTGCGATACCCGCGATGGCTTTGTCTGCTGCCCCTTCGCGGGAATCAAAGAGTAAGACCTCGTGGCCCGCTGCCGCGGCAATCTGGGCGATACCGGCGCCCATGGCACCGGTGCCCACCACGGCAACCTTGGTCGTTTTTGCAAGTGCGGCCATGTTCGCTATTCCCCCGTAAACCGTGGTGCACGCTTTTCGAGGAATGCGGTCACCCCCTCGTCGTAGTCATGGCTCCAGCCAAGCTCGCGCATGAAGCCAGCCTCCATGGAGAGCTGCTGCTCCAGGGTATGCGTGCCACTGGCCTGCATTGCCTGACGAATCCGCACCAAGGCCTTGGTGGGCATGCTGGCTAGCTGGCTGGCAAGCGCATCAATGGTTGCGCCAAACTCGGCCTCGGGCACCGCCTTCCAGATAAGCCCCCACTGCGCGGCCTGGGCGGCTGGCAGCTTATCGGCCAGCAGGGCCAGGCCCATGGCCCGGGCCATGCCCACCCGCTGGGGAAGAAACCAGGTGCTGCCCGTATCGGGTACCAGACCAATTTTGGAGAAGGCCTGGACAAATGAGGCGGACTCAGAGGCCACCACCAGGTCGCAGGCCAGGGCAAGGCTCACCCCCGCGCCTGCGGCAATGCCGTTGACCGCTGCCACTGTTGGCACCTTGAGGTTCGATAGACGCATCACCATAGGCTTGTAGTGCTGCTCTACCACCGTGCCGATATCGGGCATTCTGCCGTTGACCTTCTGCATGCAGTCATCGGCCAGGTCTTGACCGGCACAAAAGCCCCGGCCGGCCCCGGTGACCACGAGCACCCGTGCTGTCGGGCTCTGCTGCACGGTGTCGAGCGCATGGCGAATTTCCCCGTGCATGACCTCGGTAAAGCTGTTGAGCTTATCGGGCCGGTTAAGCACCAGGCGGGCAATGCCCTGGGCCTCTGACAGCTGAACGGCGGTGTACTGCATAGCCTTGTCTCCAGTCTTTGTTTTTATTTTTATTGGTTTATTTTTAGTGTTTTAGAACATATTGTGAATCTAAATTATTCGGTATGCCATCGCCTCTGAATCACCCGAAAACGGTTGGCCACAAAGGCCGAATCCGCATAACTGGCATTGGCTGCAGGGTTGGCCCCAGAGCCGTGATAGTCGGAAAAAGCCGCCGACTGGTTCACAAAGACACCACCGGTCAGGTTGATCGACAGGGCCACCTTAGAACGCCAGGTGGCCTGGGTCATCTGGTCTATTACTGCCTGGCTGGTGGAATACAGCCCCACCGTCAGCGCGCCGTGGGTAGATACCACCCGCTCTGAGAGGGCAATACCGGCATGCGTGTCGGCCACCTTCACCACAAAACTGATCGGCCCGAATCGCTCTTCCATATAGGCCTTTTCGTCCGCGGCATCGCAGGCCAGAAGCACTGGGGTGCGCACCTCAGCCTTGGGAAACTCGGGATTGGCAATCTTTTCAGAGGCCAGCACCACCCTGCCCAGGCTGCCGGCATTGGCCTGGTTGATACGGTCTAAGGTGTCCGAAGACTGAATAGCACCCAGAACGGCACAGGCCACCTCGGGCTTGGATAAAAACCGCTTTATGGCTGCCGCAAGGTCGGCACAAAACTCGTCGAAAGACTTCGGCCCCAGGTCGGTTTGGATTCCGCTGGCGGGCACAAAGATCGCCTGCGAGGTAGTGCACATCTGGCCCGAATACAGCGAGAGCGTAAAGGCCAGGTTCTTGAGCATGTCCTGGTAGGCATCGGTGGAATCCACCACGATGTTGTTCACCCCTGCCAGTTCGGCATAGACCTGCGCCTGCCGGCAATGGTCGAGCAGCCACTGGCCAAAGCTGTTGCCACCGGTAAAGTCGATGGAACGCACCTTTGCATGGGTAACCAGGCTGCGCGTGGACTCGCGATCGGTGGCAACCGAGAGCAGAACCAGGTTGGGGTCGAGGCCTTGTTCGCTGAGAACCCCCCGCAGAATCCGCACCGTAATGGCCGCAGGCAGAATCGCGTTGCTGTGCGGCTTGACTATGACCGCATTGCCCGTGGCCAGGGCCGCAAACAGGCCCGGATAGGTATTCCAGGTGGGGAATGTGCCGCAGCCAATAACCACGCCCACCCCGCGGCCTACCAGGGCATATTCTTTCTGCATGACCAGCGGCGGGTTCTTGCCCTGGGGCTTTTCCCAACGGGCCTGCGCGGGCACAAAACTCTGCTCCCGATGGGCATAGGCCACGGCCTCAAGCCCCCGGTCTTGGGCATGCGGGCCGCCTGCCTGAAAGGCCATCATAAAGCCCTGGCCGGTGGTCATCATGACCGCATTGGCCAGAAGAAAGCTCTGCCGGTTGAGCCGTGTGAGCATCTCAATGCAGACACCCGTGCGTGCCTCAAGCCCCGCCTGCTGCCAGGGCTGCATCGCCTTCTCGGCGGCGGCTACCAGGGTATCGATCTGACAAACGGGATAAGAGACATCGAGTGCCACGCCGTAGGGTGAGACTTCGCCCCCATGCCAGCCCGTAATACCTGGTTGGTCCAGAAGAAACTGCTGGCCGAGCAGCGCGTCGAAGGCGGCCTTCCCGTCGGCCATGGCAGTTTCACCATAGACCTTGGGGCTGGGCGACTCGCTAAACGGGGACCAGTAGCCCCGAGTGGCGATGGCTGACAGGGCACTTTCCAGCGTGGCTCCGTGTCTCTCAAATAGCGCGTGGGGCATTGTTACTGGCTCCTTGTTATTTTTTAAATGTTACAAATTATAAAGATTTAAATCAATAACTGTGTCATAAAAATTGTAGGGGAATTCAAAAAACATCGGCCAGAAGCGGTTTTTCGGCTTGCATCTGTAATTTCACGAACAAAATTTAACTTATCCTGACGAGCAAATAAAAATTTTGTACTATTTCCGCTATGGTTCTTCCGCTTTCCACCGCCTCTGCCGGCCCTCCTCTTGCTAGCGCAACAGCGCACCCCTCGGCCATTGACGCCCGCCTTGCTGCATTTGCCGGCCTGCAGCGGGTTCAGGCGGGGTCGCTTCTGGTAACCGTTTTTGGCGACTTGGTCATTCCGCGCGGCAGTCGGGTCTGGATCGGCAGCCTTATTCAACTGCTGTCTGCCCTTGGCGTCAATGAGCGGATGATCCGTACCGCGGTTTTTCGGCTCGCCCAGGAGAACTGGCTTTCGGCCCAAGCCGCGGGTCGGCGGGCCGACTATCAGCTGACCGAGGTCGGCAGCCAGCGCATCAGCGAGGCCTCCCGGCGTATCTATGCGGGCCAGTCCACCGGCTGGGACCAGCGATGGCGATTGATCTTTGTGGTCAAGGAAGTGAATGGGCTGGAGCGTGAACACCTGAGAAAGGCGCTTTTCTGGCAGGGCTTTGGAAGCCTGGGGCCAAGCTGTTTTGTCCATCCCACCACAGACCTTGATGGCGTCTTTGCAGTGCTTTCGGCAGAGGGGCTTGGCCCGGTCTGTGGCAGCCTGCTACCGATTCGCGCAGCCGATGCCGCGATCGCCCAGAGTGCAAGCAGCCACGACCTGGTTATGCAGGCCTGGAACCTGGAGCAGCTCGCGCAGCAGTATCGCGGGTTTCTCGAGATCTACCGGCCCATTTTGCAAGAGATCCAGCACCCGGCCGCACAGCCCATCGACCCGGCACGCGCGGTCCTCATCCGCCTGCTTCTCATTCACGACTACCGAAGGCTTCTTCTAAGAGACCCAGATCTTCCCGCAGAACTCCTGCCCGCACACTGGCCAGGAGAGGCTGCCCGGGCGCTTTGCCGCAGCCTGTACCGGTTGCTGGTTTCACCTTCGGAACGGTTTCTAGACCAGAACCTGATGACCGCAGACGGAAGGGGCCTGCCTGCGGCTGGCCCCATACTGGCCGCGCGGTTTCAGGGGCCAGACCCGCTTTTAGACTAGCCTTGCCTGAAGCGGCCGGCCAAACCAGCGCCAGGACAAAAAGCCTGCGAGCAGCACAATGTAGGTAACTGAGGCCCACCATCCGCCGGCCGCGCCATAGCCAAGGGCCGGAAGGGCATCGACAAAGCCCTGGCCCGGCGCAAACACCAGAATATGGGTCAGAGGCACAAACAGCCCCCAGGAAAGAACAAACAAGACCAGGGCCGGCACCCGAGCATCCCCCGCGCCGCGCAGGCAGAAGACCGCACCAAGGTGTAGACCATCAAAGACCTGATAGACCGCGGCAATCATGGCCAGTTGGGCACCCAGGGCAACCAAGGCCAGCGCCTGAGGGTCTTCTGCCGACACAAAAAAGCGCATAAAGGCCTGCCCGAAAATCGCCAGGGCAAGGCCAAAGAGGAACATGTAGCCCATGCTCAGGCCAATCACGTAATTGCCCACCCGCTTGGCCCACTGCGGATCACCGGCGCCCATCGACTGCCCCACCAGCGTGGTGCCCGCCTTACCCAGACCCACTGCGGGCAGAAAGGCCATTGAGGTCAGCATGATGACTACCTGCGAGGCGGCCCCCTGGACATCGCCCAGCCGCGACATCATGGCCTGAAAGGCGGCAAAGCCCAGTACGTCAATGCCAATCGAAAAGCCGATGGGCAGGCCCAGGCCGAGCACCGCCTTTAACAGTGATTTATGCGGACGCCAGACGCGGTGGGCCCGAAAATGATTCCGCCCGGTTTCTCCCAGAAAGAGCCAGAATGAGAGCGCCAGCCCGATAACCAGCGCAAACGTGGTCGCCCAGGCCACCCCAGCAACGCCCATCCCCAGCCCGAAGACAAACCAGGCATTGAGCAGCGTGTTGCTGATCACGATTACCGTGTTGACCAGCAGCGCCACCCGCACCCGGCCGATGCCCATAAAAAAAGACAGCACGGCGGTCTCGGCCAGGATCACCGCCCCGCCTAGAAATCGCGGCGCCCAGTAGGCGAGCGCCTCTTGCTCGGCCGCGGGCGACAGGCCAATCAAGGGCACCAGCAAAGGCCCCAGGGCAGCAAGCACTAGGCTTGCCGGAATCGCCACCAGACCCGCGATCCACAGGCCCGACCAGACAGCCGCTGCCGCCCGGGCCATGCGGCCTGCGCCATAGGACTGGGCCACCACCGTCTGCACGGCCATGCCCATGCCAGTAAGAAAGAACAAGGCCCCGAGGATGAGCCAGTAGATACCGCCCACCCCCGCGAGCGCACTGGTGGAGATTCTTCCAACAAACCAGGTGTCGATGAGGTTGAGCAGCCCCTGCAGCCCCGCATGCAGGAACAAGGGGAAGGCCAGAAAAAAAACCGCCCTCAGACTCACCTGAGGGCGCCCCATTGCATCGAGACGGCATGCCGGCAGGTGTGAAGCCAATCGTAAGGACCCTATAATCAGTTTATGACCGCCGCCATAGTACTGGAATCAATTTTCTATCTTGTGATCGTAGTTGCCGCGCCGCTGGTCTATCCCCTGTATCTGCATCGGGTCAAGGGCATGGAAAAGAGCGTGGCCTACCAGCACAGCCGGCTTTTTGCCGTGCTCGCCGCAGGTGTGGTGCTGTTGGGTGCCTTTGCCCTATGGCTGCGGCCGTTGCCTGCCAGTGCCGCCACCGCCCAGCTCGAAATCGGTAAGCCCGCGCAGCTGCCGCCGCTTACCCTTCTCGATGGCTCGGTCTGGCGGCTATCCGACCACCGGGGCAAGGTGGTTATTCTGGAGTTCTGGCATACCCGCTGCCCTTTTTGTAACCGCCAGAATCCGGTGCTTAATGCCTTCACCCAGCGGCATGTTAACCGCGGGCTGTCGGTGGTTACCGTGTCTATCGACAAGAAAAAGGCCGATGCCGAGGCCTACATGAAAAGCCACGGGTATATCTTTGCTGCGGGTCTTGCAGACGAAACCTGGCATGCGGTCTATAACCAGCGTAAGGGCCTGCCACAGCTTTTTCTGATTGACCGGCAGGGTATCGTGCGTGCGGTAGAGCTGCGCGAGATGTTTCCGGACGATATCGACGCCCTCGAAAAATTTCTTTAATGCCCGGTAGGCCTTAGCCGGTGGGCACCCTGCGGCTCTGGCAGCGTGTACCCTGAGAGCAGGCTCACCATCTGCGCAAAGACCTTGGGCGTGCCAGCCAGAATGTTCTCTGCAAACAGGTAGTCCGACTCTCCCTTGAAGTCGCCCACGAAGCCGCCTGCCTCGGTAATAAGCAGACTGCCGGCTGCGGCGTCCCAGGGCATCAGGCCCATCTCAAAAAAAGCGTCATAGCGCCCCGCAGCCACATAGGCCAGGTCGATGGCAGCAGCACCCGGGCGCCGCACGCCGGCGGCCTTTTCGCTGATCTCTTTAAACATGGCAAGGTAGAGGTCAATCTGGGCCTGGCGCTTAAACGGAAACCCGGTTCCAATCAGGGCGCCTTCCAGCCGGTCTTGCTTGCTCACGCGCAGCCGGCGGTCATTGAGAAAGGCGCCCTTGCCTTTAGAGGCCACAAACAGCTCGTCGCGACTTGGGTCATAGATAACCGCCTGAGTCACCTGGCCCTTGTGCAGCAGTCCAATCGATACACAGTAGACCGGCATGCCATGAATGAAGTTGGTGGTGCCATCCAGTGGGTCGATCACCCAGACATATTCGGCAGACTTTCCGCCGCCCGCCCCTTCAGACAGCCCGGACTCCTCGCCCAGAAAGCCGTGGCTGGGATAGGCCTGGGAAAGGGTCTCGATAATGGCCTTTTCGCAGGCCTCGTCGACTTCCGTGACAAAATCGTTGCGGTCCTTGCGACTGATTCGAACCCGATCAATATCAAGGCTGGCCCGGTTAATAATGGCGCCGGCCTTTCGCGCGGCCTTGACGGCCGTGTTCAGCATGGGATGCATAGCAGTGAACCTTCAAAGAGCAGCCGGTAGTGTAGAGGAAGCCAACGGAATCAGCCCTGCGCGTCCGGCCGCGCCCGCGCTACAAGATCCGCCAGCGCTTTCGCAGCTGCTTGCCCGGGTGCGCTGGGTGCTCGTGCGACCGAGCCATCCGGGCAACCTGGGATCCGGGGCGCGAGCGCTTATGGCAACCGGATATTCCCAGCTCTGGCTGGCAGACATGCAAGAGGCTCAGGCCCTGCAGATGCGCACCGACCCACAGGCGGTGGCGCTTGCGGCGGGGGCCGATGACCTGTTGCAGCGCTGCCGTGCTGACAACCTTTCGGAGGCACTTGGGCCCACGATGATGCAGCTTGCGCTCACCGCACGGCCTCGCGAATTCGAGCCACCGCGACGAACCATTGAAGAGGCCCTTACCGAACTCGTGGACTGCCTTGGAGCAGATCCCGCTGCCGAAGTGGCCGTTGTCATGGGGCCCGAGCGCAGCGGTCTCTCCAATGAAGACCTGATGCGCTGTAACCGGGTCTGCGGGCTGGATGTCAATCCCGGCTTTAGCTCACTGAATCTGGCCCAGGCCACCCAGCTCGTGGCCTACCTGCTTCGGCAGACTGCCCGCAGCCGGCAGCACCTTCCGACCCCGGTTTTCAAGACCGATGGCCAGGGAAGACCCAGGGCTGTGCCCGCATCGGCCGCTGGCATTGAGGCCCTGCACCAGTCATTTACTGCTGCGGCCATAGAGGCGGGTTACCTTGACCCAGCCAGCCCGGGGCGTTTTGATGACCGTCTGCGCGGCCTCTGGAGCCGCGCAGGGATGCATCAGGATGAGCTGCAGATGCTGCATGGCCTGATTTCCGCCATACGGCAAAGGCTATGAGCGCAGCGCTTGACGCTTCCCCTGGTACCGGGCCCAGCGCGCTGGCTGGCTTTCGCTATGGGCCCAGCCCACGTGGCTGCACCCGGCATGGTCTCTGATAGTCTCTCTGCCCATGCGACTCTCTTACTTCTTTGAAGACCTGGATAACGTCCTACAGAAAGACCCTGCGGCGCGTTCCCGTTTCGAGGTTCTCACCTGCTATCCCGGGCTGCATGCCATATGGCTGCATCGTCTCGCACACTTTCTCTGGGCCAGCGGCTGGGGCCCCCTGCGCTGGCTCGGGCGATTTGTGGGGCTCTTTAGCCGCTGGCTTACCGGAATCGAGATCCATCCCGGCGCCCAGGTAGGCCGCAGGGTGTTTATCGACCATGGCATGGGGGTGGTGATCGGCGAGACCGCTGAGATAGGCGATGACTGCACTATTTATCAGGGTGTCACTCTTGGGGGAACTTCGCTTACCAAGGGCGCAAAGCGGCATCCCAGCCTCGAGCAGGGCGTGGTGGTGGGCGCAGGTGCAAAGGTGCTGGGGCCGTTTCGGGTCGGGGCCCATGCCCGCATCGGGTCAAATGCGGTGGTGGTCAAGGCGGTTCCGCCGGGCGCCTCGGTGGTGGGTATTCCCGCCCGACAGGTCGATGCCTCCGAAGGCATCGCCATGGCCGATACAGCTGATGAAGAGACCTTTACCGCCTATGGGGTTACCCGCGAGTTTAAAGACCCTATAGACGTCTTATTGCACCAGATGATGGAGGACATGCGCCGCCAACAGAGGCGTATCCAAGAGCTGGAGGCACGCGCGGCCCCCGCTGCCAAATCAGCAGCACCCAACGCCGAGAATGACTGAGGCAGCCCACACCCCGATGATGCAGCAGTATCTGCGCATCAAGGCCGAACATCCCGATGCGCTTGTGTTCTACCGCATGGGCGACTTCTACGAGCTGTTTTACGGCGATGCCGAGACGGCGGCACGGGTTCTCGGAATTGCCCTGACACAGCGCGGGCAGAGTGCCGGTGCGCCCGTCTTAATGGCAGGTGTTCCGGTTGCCTCGGCCGAGGGCTATCTGGCCCGGCTCATTCAGGCGGGCCATTCGGTAGCAATCTGCGAGCAGGTCGGCGACCCTTCTGCAAGCAAGGGCCCGGTAGAGCGACGCGTGGTGCGCACGGCCACCGCCGGCACACTGCACGAACAGGGCCTGCTGCCCGAGCGGGCCTCGGCCTGGCTGGCGGCGGTTTCGCCCAGGGCAAGGGCCTTGGCCTGGCTTGATGTCTCCACCGGCGCCGTGCACTTTAGCCATGAGGCACTGCAGAACACGCAGGTCACAGACCCTGACCATTCCAGCCGTCACGAGCCTGCCCCGGGCAGCGCCGCCGACAGTCTTGGCCCAGGCGGCTGGATCCAGAGTCTCTTAGCCGAACTGCAGCCCGCAGAGCTTCTGGTCAGCGAGTTGCTCAGCCTACAAGACAGCCAGGCGCTGCCCATTCGCCGCCGGCCCGCCTGGGAGTTTGATGCCCAGATCGGCGGGGAGCTACTCAAATCCCGACTGCAGGTCACGAGCCTCATGGCCTACGAGCTTGGGCCCACATCGGCACTTGCCGAGGAGACACTGGCCTGCCTGGCTGCGCTGATTGGCTATGCCGAACGCAGTCTTGGCCAGCCCCTGCAGTATCTCTTACCGCCCCAGCCAGATGACCGCCGCACGGTTCTGCAGATCGACACGGTGGCACGTCGCACCCTGGAGCTTGTGGCCTCGCTCTATGCCGAGCCCGACGCCGGAAGCACCACGCTTCTGTCGGCGATCGATCGCTGCCAAACCGTCGGAGGCGCGCGGCGCCTTAGGGAATGGCTGGTGCGCCCACTGCAGGACAATGCCCAGCTTCGGGAGCGCCAGCGGGCGATTGCCTGGCTGGCTGGCGATGACCAACGGGACAGCCAGCGGGTTGCCGAACTGCAGGCCGCCCTGCGCCCCATTTCCGACCTTGCACGGCTGTCGGGACGACTGGCCATGCGCCAGTCGCGCCCCCGGGAGCTGATCGCGATTGCCCAGTCTTGCCAGGCCATTGGCCAGGTGACGGCTCTGCTGCGGCAATGGGCGGGCCCAGTGGGGCAAGACGATTTGATATCGCACCTGCCCAAGATCCTCTCGCAGACCATCGCAGACCTTTCGAATCCTGCGGGGGGCACCTACCAAAGTGCCATCGCCGAGGCGCTTACCGAAGAGCCCGCGCCCCAGGTCCGCGATGGCGGGGTGATCCGCGACGGCTTCGATGCCGACCTCGATGCGCTGAGGGCCTTGCGCTCCGATGGCAATAGTTTTCTGCTGGCCTTAGAGGCCCAAGAAAAGGCGCGCACGGGCATCAGCACCCTGCGCGTGGGATTCAATGCTGTGCATGGCTTTTATATAGAAGTCACCGCAGGCCAGAAGGACAAGGTGCCCGAAGACTACCAGCGGCGCCAGACGCTTAAAAACGCCGAACGCTACATCACGCCGGCCTTAAAGGCCTATGAGGAAAAGGCACTCTCCGCCCAAGAGCGCGCCCTGGCCCGGGAAAAGCTGCTCTACGACGAACTGCTCACACGCCTTGGCTCGGAGGTATCGGGACTGCAGCAGATGGCCCATGCCATTGCCCAGTGCGATGCCCTGCTCAGCCTCGCGAGCCTTATGGTGCACGAAGACTGGGTTCTGCCAGAACTCAGTGATGCGCCTGCCATTACGATCACCGATGGCAGGCACCCGGTGCTCGCACCAAGGGCCGGGGCTTTTACCCCCAACTCGGTATCGCTGCACCCGGCCCAGCGCATGCTGGTGATCACGGGCCCGAATATGGGTGGGAAGTCCACGTTTATGCGGCAGGTGGCCTTAATCACCATCCTTGCCCGGATGGGCGCTCCCGTGCCTGCGCAGAGCGCCTGCATTGGCCGAATTGACCGCATCTTCACCCGCATCGGAGCCTCTGACGACCTTGCCGGCGGGCGGTCCACCTTTATGGTCGAAATGACCGAAGCCGCCCTGATACTCAACCGTGCGGGCCCGCACAGTCTGGTGCTGATGGACGAGATCGGGCGCGGGACCTCCACCCAGGACGGGCTTGCCCTTGCCTGGGCAATTGCCGAACACCTCGCAGTAACCAACCAGTCACTCAGCCTTTTTGCAACCCATTATTTTGAGCTTACGGCCCTTGCCGACCAGGTACCAACGGCTGCCAATGCCCATGTCTCGGCGGTGGAACACAACCATGGCATTGTCTTTCTCCACCAGATTGCCCCAGGGGCGGCAAGCCAGAGCTTTGGCCTGCAGGTGGCCCGGCTTGCCGGGCTGCCAGAGGCGGTCATTGCCTCTGCCCGGCAGCGCAGTCCTGAGGCCGCTCTGCGTGAAATTGCCGCCCTGCCCAGGCCGGTCAGACACCGCAAGGCCAAGGGCACAGAGCTTCCGGTTGCCGAGCCCGACCGGCCGCAGCTCGGGCTTTTTTCATGACCCGTCAAGCCACAAGCCCAGTGCTGCCTCTGCCGCCAGACGCTCCGGTTACCTGGCTCGGAGGCTTAAGCCCAAGGCAGTTCATGCGCCGGTACTGGCAGAAAAAACCTCTGTTGGTTCGGGGCGCCTTTAGCAGCTGGGCGCAGTCGCCTGAGGCGCTTCCGGTTTCAATCCCAACCGTATTGCAGCAGGCCCGCAGCGACCGGCTGCCCAGCAGGCTTGTCGATGCCGACTATCGGGTACAGGCGGGCCCCTTGCGTGCGCGGCAGATTCCTGCGCGCAAGACACCTGCCTGGACCATCCTCGTGCAGCAGGTCAATAGCATTGATCCGGCGGCCGACCGGTTTCTCGACCATTTCCGGTTCCTGCCCGAAGGCCGACTCGATGATCTGATGATCAGTGTGGCTGGCGATCGCGGTGGAATAGGTGCCCATGTCGATAGCTACGATGTCTTTCTGGTGCAGGCGCAGGGGCAACGCCGTTGGGAGATCGCCGAGGCCTTTGACCCCAGGCTTATAGATGGCCTGGAGTTAAAGATTCTCAAGCGGTTTGCGCCTGAGCAGACCATGGTGCTGGGTCCCGGTGACCTTCTCTATCTGCCACCCGGCGTGGCCCATCGGGGCACGGCTGTCGGCAGCTCCTGCATGACCTACTCGGTAGGATTTCGGGTGCCCAATGCCGCCGAGATAGCGGACATTGCCTTTGGCCAGTACCTTGATCATGGCGGCCAACAGAAACCCTGGTCTGACCCCTGGCTTGAGGCCACAGACCAGTGCGGGCGGCTTCCCGATCGGCTGGTGCTCGGTCTTACCCAAGAGGCCATGGCCTGTCTTCCCACACGGCGGGAGATCGCCCGCGAGGTGGTGGTGGCGCTCTCGGCACCCCATCCCAGTGTCTATTTCGATTCCCCGCCGCGCACCACCCTGCGCGGGTTTCATGGCATGGTGAAAAAAGCCTCCGAGATCCGCCTTGGCCCCGCCACCCGACTGCTGCTCTGGAATGACTGCATCGCCATTAATGGGGACCCGGTGGACCTGCCCGACCTGGCCCCAGAGGCGCTTCAAAAGATACGGCTTGTAATTGCCGACCTGGCCAACGCGCGGCGGCTTGATACCCGAGAGGTATCCGGCCGGGCGGCCCAGGATCCGTTGGTGCAGCTACTCTGGCACTGGTACTGCCAGGGGTTTCTTCTCTTAACCCGGGCCTGAGAGCCTGATCCAGTCTGACCCGGTTTCCTGAGAGGCGATATCAAACCGGGTTGTGCCGAGGTTTAGCTGAGATACGGCATCTCGCACCAGACTGGGATGGTTGTTGTTCTGGCTCAAATGGGCTGCCACGACTACCTGCAGGCCGCAGTGCAGACAGTCAGCGAGGATCGTGCTGGCCTGGGCATTCGACAGGTGGCCGAAATCGCCCGCCACTCGGGTTTTCAGGCTCGGGGGGTAGTCTCCCTGTTCGAGCAGCACCTGGTCGTGGTTGAATTCCAGAAAGAGCCCAGAGAGCCCCTGCAGCGCCTCTCGCAGAAACGCCGTCGGGCTGCCCAGGTCAGTCACCACGGCAAACCGGGCTTGGGCATCTGCAAAGACAAGCGACACCGGTTCACGGGCATCATGCGGCACCGGCACGGGCTGAATCTGAATGCCCTGGTATTCAAATGCCTGATGGGCGGAGACTGGAACGGTGGTGACACCCTCAAATGCCCCAGCACCGGCGGCAAGCAGCGTGCCGTGGGTGGCAAAAACGGGAATGACCGCATGGCGGGCGAGTCGGGCAACCCCACCAATGTGGTCTGCATGCTCGTGGGTGACAAAGACCATGTCGATGTCGCTGGCCGAAAGCCCCCGCTCTGCCAGACGATCGAGTACCAGCTTAAGCCCCAGCCCGCAGTCAACCAATACCCGAGTGGGCGGCCCTGCCCTGGCCTGACCCTCAACCAGGAGCGCGTTGCCCTGACTCCCACTGCCAAGGCTGGTAAACCGCATCGATGCTAGCGCAGCTGTTCAAAGAGCACGTCAAGCATCTGGCGCGCATTGGCATCGGTGGCTGCAACACCGGACTCGGTAAGTACCCGCACCACAGACCGGCTGCCCTCTGACCGCACCTGAACCTGGTACTGGGCAGCAGACTTTCGATCCGTGCCCGCTCCACCGGAGAAGATGCGGCCCAGAAATCCCTGTGACTTCTCACGCGTGTCTGCCGTGGGGTCGCGATATCGGACAAAGAAAACGCCCTGCGAACGGTCTCTGTCTTCCACCGTAAAGCCCAGCCGGTCAATTGCCACACCCACCCTACGCCAGGCACGGTCAAAGCCTTCGGGAAGATCGATCTGGGAACGGTCTGCGGTTTTAACCAGCTGCGCAAGACCGCCAGAGCCCACCGACGCGGCAGCGACTGCACCGCCTGCCCGCTGCTCAGTCTCGCCGAGCCGCACCATAATCCGCCGCAAGAAGTCGCCCTCGAGCTGACGGTCGACAGGCCGGTTGGTCCAGGTGGTCTCACCACTGCTGGCGCCTCCCCGATAGACCTCGAGTAGGCCGCGGTGGCTCACAGACACTTCGGTCTTCTCGGCACTGATGCGCTCCAGCCGCATACGAAACCGGTCTCTCTGGCCCGAATCATAGACGCGCTCAAAGACCCGCCCAATTGTTCTGCGAATGAGGTCGTCTGGAATCTTGGAGCGGTCTTCTGCCCAGTCGGTTTCCAGAACCCCCGTGGCGGGATTCTCGGTTGCGATCACAAAGCCCGAATCAAGCCAAAACTGCCGCAGCACTGGCCAGAGCTTCTCCGCGGGACGGTCTACGATAAGCACCAACTGCCCCGCCGACTGTTCTAAACGCATACCAGGAAGCTCGGGGAGTACCCCACTGCTCGCCGTCGAAGGGCGCGCGCCCGGGGTGCGCTGGCGTTCAAACTCGGAACGACTTGCGGCTCCAGATGCGGGAATCGAGAACCGATCGTCTCGCGCGGGGCCAAGGAGATCGGGCGGCACCTCAAGGGGCTTTTCGACGCGCACCGCCGACTGATACCCAGTGTCGCTAGAAGAAAAGACGCCGCAGCCCGAAAGAGCCAGGCAGGCGGCAAGCACGGACAAACGGCGCATCATGAGCAGACCCCTAGAGATACCAACACCGATTCAAGCTCCTTTTGTCTGGGTTCTGAGAGTCCCACCAAGGGAAGGCGGATGCCTGGGCCAATCAGGCCCATACGCCAGAGCGCCCACTTCACTGGAACCGGGTTCGGCTCGGAGAACATAAGACGATGCAGAGGCAAAAGCCAGCGATTCAAGGCCGCAGCCTCGGGCACGCGCCCCTCGATGGCAAGCTTGCAGAGCTCGGCCATGGTCTTGGGCACGACATTGGCGGTAACTGAAATATTGCCCTTGCCCCCAAGCAGCATCAGGGCCACTGCGATGGCATCGTCTCCGCTGTAGACACAGAAGTCGTCGGGAAGCTCGCGGATCAGCCATTGGACGCGCTCGATATTGCCCGTGGCATCTTTAATGCCCACGATATTCGAAATCTCCGCAAGCCGAACCGTGGTCTCTTCCTGCAGGTCTGCCACTGTACGGCCCGGAACGTTGTAGAGAATGATCGGCAGTCCGCAGGACTCGGCAATCGCCCTGAAGTGATGGTAGAGGCCCTCTTGGGTGGGCTTGTTGTAATAGGGCACCACCTGCAGGCTGGCCTGCGCCCCAAGCCGCTCGGCCTCACGGGTGAGCTCCACCGCCTCTGCAGTGGAATTCGCCCCTGTTCCCGCGATAATCGGAATGCGTCCATCGGCCTTGACAACGGCCGCCTCGATAAGCTGCAGATGCTCTTCAACATCCACCGTGGGCGACTCGCCACTGGTGCCAACCACCACCAGGGCATTGGACCCCTGCGCGACATGCCAGTCGATGAGCCTCTCAAAGGCAGGCATATCCAGTTCACCGGTTTCGGTCATTGGCGTAACCAGCGCCACCAGACTCCCGGTTATAGAGAAAGACATATCAGCCCACCTATGGTTTGCATTTCAGTTGACTAAAAGTTCAGGCCCATGGCCTCGCGGACATCACGCATGGTCTGCCGGGCCAGCTCACGCGCCTTCTCACAGCCATCGGCGACCAGCCCTTTTACCAGGTCAGGGTCTTCATGATACGGACGGGCGCGCGCAATAAACACTTTTTGCTCAGCCAGAATGGCATCGATCACGGGCTGCTTGCACTCCAGACAGCCAATACCTGCAGACTTACAGCCTTCTTGCACCCACTGCTTCTGCTCGGTGGAAGAATAGGTCTGGTGCAGCGACCATACCGGACAGTTTTCAGGGTCGCCTGGGTCGTTGCGCCGCACACGGGCGGGGTCGGTGGGCATGGTGCGAATTTTTTTCACCACCGAATCGGCATTCTCACGCAGGCTGATGGTGTTGTTATAGCTCTTACTCATCTTCTGTCCATCAAGCCCGGGCATGCGTGATGCCTCGGTAAGCAGCGCCTGGGGCTCCACCAGAATAAGCCTACGGGCCCCTTCCAGGTAGCCAAACAGACGCTCGCGGTCATCGAGGGTGAGGTTCTGCGACTCCTGCAAAAGGGCTTGCGCCTGCTCCAAGGCCGAGGCATCGCCCTGTTCCTGGTAGCGCGTGCGCAACTCCAGAATAAGACGGGCGCGCTTGGCCCCGAGCTTTTTGGCCGCCTCCTGGGCCTTTTCTTCGAACCCCGGCTCACGGCCATAGAGATGATTAAAACGCCGTGCCACCTCTCGGGTGAGCTCGACATGGGGCACCTGGTCTTCGCCTACCGGCACAAACCCCGCGCGATAGATAAGAATGTCGGCCGACTGCAGCAGGGGATAGCCCAGAAATCCGTAAGTGGACAGGTCTTTTTCAGAAAGCCGTTCCTGCTGGTCTTTATAGCTGGGAACGCGCTCCAGCCAGCCCAGTGGGGTGCACATGGAAAGCAGCAGGTGCAGCTCGGCATGTTCGGGAACCCGCGACTGAACAAAGAGCGTGGCCTGCGAGGGGTCGATTCCAGCGGCCAGCCAGTCGATCACCATCTCCCAGACGTTCTCGCCAATCGACTGCGGGGAGTCGTAGTGGGTAGTCAGGGCATGCCAGTCGGCAACAAAAAACAGGCATTCGTACTCGGACTGCAGACGAACCCAGTTCTTTAAGACCCCGTGGTAATGCCCTAGGTGCAGGGCACCAGTAGGCCGCATGCCAGACAGAACGCGCTGTGGATACATAGACAAAGAATTTTACCAGTAGGCCCAGACAGGGTCGCAGCCATCGGGAAGCGGCGGCGCGCGCCCGACATCGCAGCGGCTCTCTGTTGGGCTGTGGAAGTCGCTTCCCCGGGAGGCCCGCATTCCCCATTGCAGCGCAATCTGCTGGTACCGCCGCGTGTCTTCTCTGGAATGACTGCCCGTGGACACCTCAATGGCCTGCCCGCCCAGGGTGCGAAACTCCTGCAACAAGGCCCAGCGGGCCGTCTCGGAGAGCCGGTAGCGGGCCGGATGAGCCAAGACCGGGGTTCCGCCTGCGTCCTGGATCCAGGCCATGGCCTCTGACAGGCGCGCCCAGTTGTGCACTACGTATCCAGGCTTTCCAGGGGTCAGGTAGCGATCGAAGACCTCCTGAATATGGCCGCAGACCCCGCGCGCCACCAGGGCCCGGGCGAAATGGGTGCGGCCGACCAACAGGGGGTTTCCGGCATAGCCCAGGGCCTGCGACAAGACCGATGGCAGGCCCGCGGCAACCAGGGCATCGTCCATCTGCTGGGCCCGCTGGCCGCGGCTATGCTGCATTTCGCGCAGCGCACCGGCCAGCAAAGGGGCCTGCGGATCTACCCCGAGCCCCAGCAGATGCAGGGTCTCACCGGCCCAGGTTACCGAGACCTCCACACCCGGCACAAACCGAATCCCCAGGTCTGATGCGGCCTCAGCAGCCTCAGAAAGACCGTCAAGGGTATCGTGGTCGGTTAGGGCCATGACCTCAAGGCCATTGGCCGCGGCGCGGGCGACAAGGTCACGGGGCGAGAGCACGCCGTCGGAGGCGCTCGAGTGCATATGCAGGTCAACGTTACGGTCGTGTGGCACCATGGGGGTTCTCTAGCCGCAGCGCTCTTTTACGGGACAGCAGACATGCCAGTCTACCAACTCGGTACCCGAATTCCCCAGATCGACCCGACTGCCTATATTGCTCCAGGGGCGCAGGTGATTGGGCATGTGATTCTCAAGCCGGCAAGCAGTATCTGGTTTAACGCCAGCCTGCGTGGCGACAACGAGCCCATAGAAATCGGAGAAGGCAGCAATGTGCAGGAGTCTGCCGTGTTGCATACCGACCCGGGCTGTCCGCTGACCATTGGACGACAGGTAACCGTGGGACATCAGGCGATGCTGCACGGATGCATCATCGCAGACGAGTCGCTGATCGGAATGCAGGCGATTGTTCTGAACGGCGCGCAGATTGGAAGACACTGCATCATTGGTGCGGGTGCCCTGGTAACCAGCAACATGGTGGTTCCCGACGGCAGCCTGGTGATGGGAAGCCCGGGCAAAATCATGAGACCGGTGCGGGCCGAGGAGATAGCCAAGCTTATTGAGGGGGCGGCAAACTATAGTGCGCGCGCCATAAGGTTTCGCGAGACGCTTCAAGAACTTGGGCGCTAGTACTGCAGAAACCGCTCGCCGGGCTTGAGAAGCCCCAGCTCAAACCGTGCCCGTTCTTCGGCCGCGAGATGCCCCGACCGCAGGTCGCGCAGTTCGGCCTCAAGCTCTGCGATCATCAGTTCCTTGTCTTCCACCTGGCTGGTAAGCGAGGCCACCTGGGTCTCTTTTTTCCAGACCTCAAGCCATCCGCCAGAGCTAAACCAGAGCGGAAACTGAATCACCACCAGACTGGCCACAAGTAAGAGACGCAGAGAAGGAAGCTTCACAATGCGGATTATGACCGACTATGCAGCTGATAGAAAGCATCCAGCCCCGGATACTGCGCCGCCGCGCCCAGGTCTTCTTCGATTCGTAGCAGCTGGTTGTACTTGGCCATACGGTCTGACCGCGACAGAGACCCGGTTTTGATCTGCAGAGCATTGGTACCCACGGCAATATCGGCAATGGTGCTGTCTTCGGTCTCCCCTGAGCGGTGCGAGACCACTGCGGTATAGCCCGCCCGCTTGGCCATTTCGATGGCGGCAAAGGTCTCGGTGAGGGTTCCGATCTGGTTGATCTTAATAAGAATGGAGTTCGCAATGCCTTTGGCAATTCCTTCCTTAAGGATCTTGGTGTTGGTAACGAAAAGGTCGTCGCCCACGAGCTGCACATTTCTGCCCAAGGCCTTGGTAAGCTCCGCCCAGCCCGCCCAGTCGTCCTCGGCGCAGCCATCTTCAATCGAGATGATCGGGTACTTGTCGCACCAGGTGGCCAGCAGATCCACAAATCCGGTGGCCGAGAGCGAAAGGCCCTCGCCTGCCATTTCGTACTTGCCATTTTTATAGAACTCCGAACTCGCGCAGTCGAGCCCCAGCGCAATCTGCCTGCCAGGCTCATAGCCCGCCTTTTCGATGGCCTGCAGAATCATTTGAATCGCGGCCTCGTGGCTCTGCACACTGGGCGCAAACCCCCCTTCATCGCCCACCGCCACCGACAGCCCTTTGTCATGCAAAATTTTCTTCAGCGCGTGGAAGACCTCGGCCCCATAACGCAACGCCTCGCGAAAGCTAGGCGCACCCACCGGGATAATCATGAGTTCCTGCAGGTCCAGGTTGTTATTGGCATGGGCGCCACCATTTACCACGTTCATCATTGGCACGGGCATGGCCATGGGGCCAGAGCCCCCAAAATAACGATACAAGGGCAGGCGCGACTCTTCTGCCGCCGCCCGGGCCACAGCCATAGACACGGCCAGCACCGCATTGGCCCCCAGCCGGGACTTGTTCTCCGTGCCGTCCAGGCTAATGAGCGTCTGATCAATAGCAGACTGCTGCAGGGCATCGAGCCCCATGACTGCCTCTGCCATCTCAGTATTAATATGCTCGACCGCCTTACGCACCCCCTTGCCCAGGTAGCGAGAGGGATCCGCATCCCGCAGCTCCACTGCCTCGCGGCTGCCGGTCGATGCGCCGCTCGGAACCGCCGCGCGGCCCATGGTTCCCGACTCCAGCAGGACATCGCATTCCACCGTGGGATTACCCCGGCTATCCAGAATCTCTCGGCCTATCAGGTCGACGATTACGGTCATTCGGTCTTCTCCTTGTACTTCTCTTGGTCTTTTAGAAATCGTTTTCCATCAGGGGGACGGACTTCACCACACGGTCGATGGCAATGAGCTGCTCAAGCAGGAGGCGCATCTTGGCAAGTGGCACCGCATTGGGTCCGTCGGAAAGGGCCTTTGCTGGATCGGGATGGGTCTCCATAAACAGGCCCGCAATACCCACGCCCACTGCCGCCCGGGCGAGCACGGGAACGAACTCGCGCTGCCCGCCACTGGAGCTTCCCTGGCCGCCGGGCAGTTGCACCGAATGGGTGGCATCAAAGACCACGGGGCAGCCTGTCTCACGCATAATTGCCAGGCTGCGCATATCGTTTACCAGGTTGTTATAGCCAAAGCTCACCCCACGCTCGCAGGCCATAAACCGGTCGGTCGACAGACCTTTTTCCGCGGCCGCCTCGCGCGCCTTGTCGATAACGTTTTTCATGTCATGGGGCGCCAGAAACTGCCCCTTTTTAATGTTCACCGGCAGGCCACTCTGGGCCACGGCCCGAATAAAGTCGGTCTGCCGGCAGAGAAATGCCGGGGTCTGCAGCACATCGACCACGGCAGCAACCTCGGGCACCTCTTCTTCGGAATGGACATCGGTGAGCACCGGAAGACCGAGCTGGTCTTTGACCGCCTGCAGAATCTTTAAGCCCGCATCACGGCCCAGACCTCGAAAAGAGCGGCCCGAGGACCGGTTGGCCTTGTCATAGCTCGACTTAAAGATAAAGTGCATGCCCAGGCTACGGCAGACCTCTTGAAGATGCCCTGCTGTCTCTACCTGCAGCGTCTCTGACTCCACCACACACGGGCCAGCGATCAGGAAGATGGGCTGGTCCAGGCCAACGGACTGTCCACACAGGTTCACGCGCTAGTCCCCACAGGCCGCGCAAGCGCAGCCTGTACATACGAGATGAACAAGGGATGCCCCTGCCTTGGGGTTGAGGTGAACTCCGGATGGAACTGCACGGCCATAAACCAGGGATGCACCGAAGGCGGAAGCTCGACCATTTCCACCAGCGCCTCGGTGGGCGTCTCTGAGCTGATCACGAGCCCAGCCTGGGCCAGCCGCGCCTTAAAGAGATTGTTCACCTCGTAGCGGTGGCGATGCCGCTCGTGCACCTCTGCCCCGTAAATCGCATGGGCGCGGGTACCTGGCCCCACCGGGCAGCGCTGCGCCCCCAGCCGCATGGTGCCCCCCAGATCGGACTGCTGCGAACGACTCTGCAGCGAGCCATCGGAGGAGGTCCATTCGGTAATCAAGGCAATTACTGGCTCGGCGCACGAGGGAAAGAACTCGGTGGAATTGGCCTGACCCAGGCCAGCCACATGCCGAGCAAACTCAATAACCGCAAGCTGCAGCCCCAGGCAGATTCCAAGATAGGGAACACGGTGCTCTCGGGCATAGCGTATGGCGAGAATTTTCCCCTCCACCCCCCGCTTGCCAAAGCCACCAGGCACCAGAATGCCTTGATAGGGCGCAAGCATCTCGGTGCCGTGGGCCTCGAGTTCCTCTGAGTCGATATAGTCGATCTGCACCCGCGACCGGGTATGCAGCGCAGCATGGACCAGCGCCTCGGTCAGTGACTTATACGACTCGGTCAGGTCGACATACTTGCCCACCATGGCAATTCGCACCACTGCCTTGGGATGCTCTAGCCGATCCACCAGGTCGTCCCATACCGCCAGATTGGCCGGTGGCCGTGGTGCCAGTGCCAGCGCATCAAAGATCTGCTGGTCTACCGCCTGCTCCCAGAGCATGCGCGGAATCCGGTAAATGCTATCGACATCGGCCACTGAGATCACCGCCTCGGGCGGCACATTGGAGAACAACGAAATCTTGTCGCGCTCGTCTTCGGGTATGGGGCGGTCGGCGCGGCAGAGCAAGAGGTGTGGACTGACCCCGATCTCGCGCAGCTTTTGCACCGAATGCTGGGTGGGCTTGGTCTTGAGTTCACCTGCAGAGGGAATAAAAGGAACCAAGGTGAGGTGAATAAAGCAGCTGCTGCCGCGGCCCTGGCGCAGGCTGAGCTGGCGAATGGCCTCTAAAAAGGGCAAGGACTCAATATCGCCCACGGTTCCGCCCACCTCAACAATCGCGACATCGACCTCGTCGGGGGATCCCGCGCGGGCCCCGCGCAGAATAAAGTCTTGAATCTCGTTGGTGATATGGGGAATGACCTGCACGGTCTTTCCCAGATACTCCCCGCGGCGTTCTTTGCGCAGCACCGAGTCATAGATCTGACCGGTGGTGAAGTTGTTCACCTTGCGCATACGGGCCTCTAAAAACCGCTCGTAATGGCCCAGGTCGAGGTCGGTCTCTGCCCCGTCTTCGGTAACAAAGACCTCGCCATGCTGAAAGGGGCTCATGGTTCCCGGATCCACATTGAGGTAAGGATCCATTTTGATAATGGTGACCTTCAGCCCACGCGACTCTAACAGGGCCCCGATGGAGGCGGCGGCAATCCCCTTTCCCAGAGAAGAAACCACACCACCGGTAACAAAAACAAACTTGGGCATAAAAACCGCTTATATGTGCACTGGACAGGCAGTGTGCTCCCGAATCTCTTGGATGGTAACCCCAGGGGCCATCTCAAGCACGGTAAGCCCCTGGCGTTTAATTTCAAAGACTCCCAGATTGGTGATCACCATATCAACAACGCCCACACCGGTGAGCGGCAGGGTGCACTCATTTAAGAGCTTGAAGTCCATAGACCCGTCGGCCTTCTTGGCGGTATGTTCCATGATCACAATCACCCGCGAGACACCGGCCACCAGATCCATGGCACCCCCCATGCCCTTGACCATCTTGCCAGGAATCATCCAGTTGGCAAGGTCGCCCTTTTCGGAGACCTGCATGGCACCCAAAATGGCAAGATCGATATGGCCACCCCGGATCATGGCAAACGAGTCTGCGCTGGGGAAGATTGCCGAGCCGGGCAGGGTGGTTACTGTCTGCTTTCCCGCATTGATAATGTCGGCATCGACCTCAGACTCCAAGGGATACGGCCCAATACCCAGCAGGCCGTTTTCTGACTGCAGCCAGACCTCCATGCCCTCAGGCACGTAATTGGCTACATGCCCAGGAATACCAATTCCCAGGTTCACATAAAAGCCATCGCGCAGTTCTTGGGCCGCACGGGCAGCCATCTGTTCACGGGTCCAGTGGTTCATGATCTTTTCTCCAAAACAATTCGGTCAGTAGGTCTGGCGTCTTACGAGGCGCTGCGTATGGTGACCTTCTCGATGGTCTTCTCCGGGGTGGGATTAATCACAATGCGCTTGACAAAGATTCCGGGGGTATGAATATGGTCGGGGTGTAGAGCCCCGTTCTCAACCACCTCTTCCACCTCGGCAATGGTCATGTGGCTGGCCATCGCAACATTGGGGTTAAAGTTGCGCGCAGTGTAGCGATAGATCAGGTTGCCCGAGCGGTCGGCCTTCCATGCCTTTACCAGAGAGATATCGGCAAACAGGCTGCGCTCCATTACGTACTTGTGGCCATCGAACTCGCGAATCTCTTTACCTTCAGAGACCACGGTGCCCACACCGGTTTTGGTAAAGAAGGCAGGAATGCCCGCACCACCGGCTCGCAGCTTTTCGGCCAGCGTTCCCTGCGGCGTGAACTCGAGCTCGAGTTCTCCGGCCAGGTACTGGCGTTCAAACTCCTTATTCTCCCCCACATAAGAAGACACCATTTTGCGCACCTGTCGCGACTCCAAAAGGATGCCCAGGCCCTTGCCGTCAACTCCGGCATTGTTGCTGATTGCCGTCAGGTTTTTATTGCCCAGGTCGCGCACCGCCTGGATTAATGCCTCCGGAATGCCACACAGCCCAAAGCCCCCTACGGCCAGGGTCATTCCGTCTTTCAGCACATCTTCAAGGGCCGCCCGCGCATTGGGATAGAGTTTGTTCATGTCACGCTCCAGGTGATTCACCAGACCAGAAACAGGCCGCCTGACGCCAGACACCGGAAATTATTTTTCACCAGTCTGCAGGCTGCCGATAGAATTTGCCTCAGGCGTAGTGTAGAGGATTCAAAAGGACCACAAGACTATGGCAAGAGAATCAATGACCTTTGACCTGGTGGTGGTCGGCGGCGGGCCTGCAGGTCTGGCCGCGGCCATTCGACTCAAACAGCTGGCCCAGACCGCAGGCCAAGAGGTCTCCGTCTGTGTGCTTGAAAAAGCCGCAGAGGTCGGGGGCCATATTCTTTCGGGGGCGGTCATGGACCCTCGGGCCATCACCGAGCTCATCCCTGACTGGAAGAGCCTTGGCGCCCCGCTGAACACCCCGGTTACCGAAGACCAGTTCCTCTTTCTTACCGAATCGGGGTCATGGGCAACCCCACAGTGGCTTCTGCCCGACTGCTTTAAGAACCATGGTAACTATGTCGTGAGCCTGTCGGATGTCGTTAAATGGCTCGGCGCACAGGCCGAGGCGCTCGGAGTAGAGATCTACCCCGGGTTTGCCGCCGCCGAGGTGCTCTACGACGACCATGGCCGCGTGGTGGGCGTGGCCACGGGCAATTTGGGCGTGGGCAAGGACGGCCAGCCTACCGATCAGTTTCAAGAGGGAATGGAACTGCGCGCGCCAATCACGTTTTTTGCCGAAGGCGCGCGCGGCCACCTCGGGCGGCAACTGATTGCCCGCTTTGGGCTCGATACCGATGCCGACCCCCAGAGCTATGGCATTGGCTTGAAGGAACTCTGGCAGGTGGCCCCCGAGCAGTCCCGCCCTGGCCGGGTGGTGCATACCGCCGGATGGCCCCTGTCAAGCAACACCTATGGCGGCTCTTTTCTGTACCACCTGCAGAACAATCTGGTGGCAGTGGGCTTTGTGGTGGGGCTCAATTACAAAAACCCCTGGCTCTCGCCCTTTGAAGAGTTTCAGCGCTATAAGACCCACCCGGCGATTCGCCCGGTTTTTGAGGGCGGTAAACGTATTGGCTATGGTGCCAGGGCTATTGCGGCTGGGGGCCTGAACAGCCTGCCACGGCTTATCTTTCCGGGCGGCGCACTGATTGGCTGCGAGGCGGGATTTCTCAATGCCTCTCGTATTAAGGGCAGCCACGCCGCGATCAAGTCGGGCATGCTGGCAGCCGAGGCCTATTTTGAGGCGCAGGCCCAAGACGCTGGCGACGGCCTATTAAAAAGCTATCCCGAGGCCTTTCGAAAGAGCTGGCTGCATGACGAGCTCTACAAGGCACGCAACTTCAAGCCCGCCATGGGCAAGGGCCTCTGGATGGGCTCCGTGCTGGTGGGCATCGACCAGAAGCTCTTTGGCGGAAAGGCGCCCTTTACGCTGCATACCCGTAAGCCCGACCATGCCTACACCGAGCCTGCTAGTCAGCACACCCCCATTGCCTATCCCAAGCCCGATGGCCAGGTGAGCTTTGACCGGCTTTCTTCGGTGTTTTTATCGGGCACCAACCACGAAGAAAACCAGCCTGCGCACCTCACCCTCAAAGACGCGGCGGTGCCTGTGGCGGTTAATCTCGCCGACTACGCTGGCCCTGAGGCCCGGTACTGCCCTGCAGGCGTTTACGAATACCTAGACTCGGCCGGCAACCCGGTAAGCCAGGCCACAGAAGGCGCCGCGCTGCGCATTAATGCCCAGAACTGTGTGCACTGTAAGACCTGCGACATTAAAGACCCGCGCCAGAACATTGTCTGGGTGACCCCCGAGGGCGGCGGGGGCCCCACCTACGCGGGCATGTAAGGCCATGTCTGCTGCAGGCCTGAAGGGCCTTACCCGCAACGACTTTAGACACTTTCGTACCATCACCACCCGGTGGATGGACAACGATGTCTATGGCCACGTCAACAATGTGCACTACTACAGCTACTTCGACACGGTGGTCAACCAATACCTGGTAGAAAAAGACCTGCTGCGTATCGGTGAGAGTACCGAGGTTGGGCTGGTGGTCGAGACCTGCTGCAGTTACTTTGCGTCGCTCGCCTTTCCCGACATTGTCCATGCGGGCCTGCGGGTGGCTAAGCTTGGTAAGAGCAGCGTGCGCTATGAGATAGGCATCTTTCGCAACGACGAGCAGACAGTTTCTGCCGCCGGGTATTTTGTGCATGTCTATGTCGAAAAACAGAGCCAGCGCCCCATACCCGTTCCCGAAAAAACCCGCCAGACCCTACTCGACGAACTGTGGCTCGCGGCGCCAGATAGCCAGTAGCGTGCGCAGAAAAAGCCAGCCAATTAACAGACTGGCTATTCCCACCATACCCACCGCAAGCAGTCGCAGCGGCCAGAGCGGTACAAAACTCTGATAGACCAGACAGGCGCTGGTAAAGGCCGCCACAGGAAACGAAAACGCCCACCAAGAGATATAAAACGGCAGCCGAGAAAACCAGTGCATCTGGGTTATCAAAAACAAGGCAAAAAAGATCGAGAGCCCAAAAAATAGGTGGCTGAGCGCATCCAGACCCGGGCCATCGGAATACTGCCCTGTGAGCAAGACCCAGGAGAGAAAGCCCAGAGCCGGGGGGGCCAGAAAGATACAAATGGCAGGCACCAGCCGATCAGGCAGCGGGGGCTGAACAAAAAACATCCTGGCCAAGACCATAGTGAGCAGGATTCCCCAGAACAGAATGCCCACCGCAAAAAACCACCACGAGACCTCTAAAAACCCCAGTCGCACTCCGGCCAGTGGTACCAACATGTTGGTCGCCACCGCAGGAATAAACCAGACTGGGTTGGCATGGGCAGGGTTTAGGGCCTGTCGGTGAATCCAGGCATTGAGAATAAAAAGAATCACCAAGACCTGTAAAACCGCGCCCACCAGCCATAAAGGCAGCGCTACCGGCCCAAAGATGCCTAGAGCCACCGCGGCCAGAAGCGCAAAACAGACTGGCACTGCCGCAAAAAACGCAGAGCCCACCGGATGGGCCCATTCCTGCCGGACCAATGCGGGCTGCCAGATCCACTTGCGCAGATAAAAAACCAGCAGCACCAGAAACAGTAGCCCGCTAAACAGCCCTAGGCCGAAAGCGACCTGACCAGCAATCCCAGCAAGCCATCCAATCTGGGCCACCTTGGCCCAGACCAGGGCCAGCCCCGAAAGCCCCATGACTACGGTGAAGGCCGATATGGGCAGCTGCCCAAAAAAAGGCGCCGGCGCGTGGACGGCGGGGGGCAAGGCGGATGGCTCGGTGGCCGGGGTGGCAGAGGTGGCAGAGGTGGCAGGAATGTCTGGGGGAGGCGATATGGCAGGAAGGGACATGACTTGCAGTCTTAAGAAAGAAAGGTTACTGTATAAAAAAACAGCACTGAAAGGGTTTATAGATGAAAGCACTTACCGTTCGGCAGCAAGAAATTCTTACTTTCATTGCCAAGCATATCGAAGACTCTGGCTTTCCACCCACCCGGCTCGATATCTGCGCGGCACTGGGGTTTAAATCACCCAACGCGGCCGAAGAGCACCTTAAGGCACTCGTACGCAAGGGGGCTATTTCTATGGTGCCTGGGGCCTCACGCAGCATTCGGCTGCTTCACCCTGTAGAAGGCCTTCAAGAAGGCCTAGAACACCTAGAACACCTAGAGGGCCTAGAGGACGCGGTCGCAGCGCCTGACCCCCAAGACTATTCCGGCAAAATATCCCTTGCCTCTCCAGTGCAGCGCATTAAAAAGTTTGCCATCAAAGCCATGGCCACCGTCGAAGCCGGCCTGCGTATTCCTCTGGTGGGGCGGGTTGCTGCGGGTGCGCCCATTTTGGCAAGCGAACATATCGAAACCGAATACCAGATCGACGCGGGCCTATTTCCCAACCCACCCGACTATCTGCTCAAGGTGCGGGGCATGAGCATGCGCGACATTGGCATCCTGCACGACGACCTGCTGGCGGTAAAGCGCCTCTACGGGGGCCTGGCCGATGCCCGCGACGGTCAAATTGTTGTGGCCCGGCTCGAAAACGAGGTCACCGTCAAGCGCCTGCAGCGCGATGGTAGCCAGGTGCTGCTGCTGCCCGAAAACCCCGATTTCCAGCCCATTGTGGTCGACCCCGAGCGCGACTTCCTTGAAATCGAAGGCCTGGGCATTGGCGTCATTCGTAACCCCCGCGCAGGGCTCTAAGCCCATGCACTACCGCAACCTCCGTAACCCCACCCTCAACCTGCCAGACAGTCTTCGGGCCCAGCTCTGCAGTCCTGCTGAAACCCAGTCCTTGCAAAAATCGGTTGCCAGCGGCCACAGTGCACTGGATGCCGAGCTGCCCGGTAAGGGCTGGCCTGTGGGCTGCCTTACCGAGCTACTGGTACGGGCCCTGGGCGTTGGCGAGCTCCGCCTGCTGGCGCCCGCCTTGTCTCGTCTTGCGCAGGCCAACAAAAACATCCTCTTGCTGGCGCCCCCGCAGCTGCCCTATGGCCCGGCCCTGGCCGCCCTGGGCCTGCCCCCCGAGCGGTTTCTGGTAGTGCGTGCGCATGCGCCTGCCGACCGGCTCTGGGCGATCGAGCAGAGCCTTAAGTCACAGCAGTTCGGCGCCCTCCTGGCCTGGCTGCCCAACCCCACGCGGGCCGAGCATATTCGCCGGTTTCAGCTTGCGGCGCGGTTTGCCCAGGGCCCGGTCTTTCTGTTTCGGCCCCTGGCAGCCCAGGCAGAGCCGTCGGCCGCGCCCCTGCGTATTGCCCTGCTGCCACGCCAGTACCCTGGGCTTGGGGTGCATATTCTCAAGCGCCGTGGGCCTGTCCAGATCGACCCTATTCTGGTCAACCTACCCTTAGCCAGCCGCGCCCTTCGACCCCTGCAAGAACACCACCAGCCCGTACGCCCCAATCTTGCCAGCACGGGTATGGCCCTGCCCCAAGGGAACCACGCGCATGCGCTGGATCGCCTGTCAGTTCCCAGTCGGGTGCAATAGCCTATCGCCTGCCGCCTTTGCGCCCACCCGACTGCAGCTTGGCCAGTGGGCGCTGCAGTTCACGCCCATGGTCTGCCTGGGCCAGTGGCCCAATAGCCTGCTGCTTGAGGTTCAGGCAAGCCTAAGGCTCTGGGGCGGGCCCGAAAAACTCCAGGCCTTATTGCAAAAAGGCTGGGCCGACCTCGGCTGGCCCAATACCGTGCTGGCCTGGGCCCCTACGGCGCGGGCCGCCGACTGGGCGGCCGCCTGGCGGGTCACGGCGCCCGAGCTGCCCCAGGTGTTTTCTAAAGAAGTCTTTCGCGGCCTGCCCTTGGCATTGATTCCTGAGGCCCAAAAGCACCTATCTACTTTTTCCCGTATGGGCCTAAGCAGCCTGGGCAGCCTACTGAGGCTGCCACGGGCGGGCCTGGCCCAACGGTTTGGCCCAGAGTTTTTAGAGGCCTTAGACAAGGCACAGGGCAGGCTGCCCGACCCACGTCTGCCGCTCGCGCTGCCGGCAACGTTTTTCCAGACCGTGTCTCTTTCCCTTCCTACCGACAATACCCAGGTGTTAGAGCAGGCCTGCCACCGGCTGCTCACGGCCTGCACGGGCTGGCTTAAGGCACAGCATCGAGGGCTTGAGGCACTGCATATTGACCTGCTGCAAGGCTACAAAGACAGGCAGGCTATTGAGCTCAGGCCCTCTGAGCCCACCAACGACCAGACCCGCTTAGAACGGCTTGTCTTTGAACGGCTGCGACAGACCCCTCTGGTGGCTGAGGTGCATGGCCTGAGCCTTGAAGTGACCGACACCCAGCCCGTGGTGGGCAAAAGCCAGACTCTTTTTCAGGGCAGCCAAGAACTGCAGGGCTCGCCAGAGGCACCTGAAAAACTGCAGAGGCTCACCGAGCGGCTAGAGAGCCGGCTGGGGCCAGAGTCCATCTTGGGCATAGCGCTGTGCAATAGCCACCAGCCCGAAGCGGCTATGGCTCTCGCGCCCTGGCATCCACCGAAGCGATCGCAAAAAGCCATACAACGCGCGAAGCGCCCGGCGGCACAGCCCATTTTCTTTGAAGCGTCGCCACCCCCAGGCCCTTCGGCACGCAAGGCGTCCGAGCTCAATATAGAGCCCCATGCAGACTCTATAGCCGGGCTGCCCGGCATGGCCCCCCGGCCCACCTGGCTGCTGCCCGAGCCCCTGGCCCTTACCGTGCGCCGGCACCAGCCCCAGTACCACGGGCCATTACGGCTTCGGGCCGGCCCCGAGCGGCTGGAGTTTGGCTGGTGGGCCGAGCCCATACAGCGCGATTATTTTGTCGCCGAGACCACCGACCATCGACTGGTCTGGGTCTTTCGCAGCCCCAGCCACCAGTGGTTTCTGCATGGATTTTTTGGCTAGCTGGTCATGCAATACGCCGAGCTGGTCTGCCAGAGCAACTTCAGTTTTCTCTATGGAGCCTCACACCCCGAAGACCTGGTGGCCCGTGCCCATGCCTTGGGCTACCAGGCCCTGGCCATTACCGATGAGGCCTCGGTCTCTGGGGCCGTGCGGGCCCATCTGGCTGCCCAGTCCTTAGGCTTTCGGGTCATTCATGGGGCACGGTTTCGGCTCCAGGCCCAGAGCCCGGCCTCTGCTTCCTCGTCCTCTATTAGCGCCCTCGACCTCGTGGTACTGGTACAGAACCGAGAAGGATGGCGCCAGCTCTGCCGGCTCATTACCCTGGCCCGCAGGCAGGCCGAGAAAGGAGACTATCGGCTCAGCCCCGAGCAGCTCCAAGACCAGAGCCTGCCCGGCTGCCTGCTCATCTGGCTGCCGAGCCCCCTGGCGCCTGAGGTCGACCTTCACCGCACCGGCCGATGGCTTCACGCGCACTGGGCAGACCGGGTGTTTATCGGCTGCAGCCTGCACCTGCGGGCCGACGACAAGGCCTGGGCAGACCAGCTGCTCGCCCTAGGCGCCTTGGTCGGTCTGCCCGTGGTGGCGGTCGGCCAGGTTGTGATGCACCGGCGCAAAGACAAGCCACTGGCCGACCTGCTTACCGCTATTCGGCTCACAACCCCCTTGTCGGCCTGTGGCCGACGGCTGTCTGCCAATGCAGAACAATACCTGCGGCCCCGGCTACGGCTTGCCCAGCTCTACCGATCTGAAATGCTCGAAAACAGTCTGGCCATCGCAGACCAGTGCCAGTTTTCTTTAGACGAACTGCGCTACGAATACCCCGAAGAGATCGTGCCCCCGGGGCTGACTCCCACCCAGTGGCTGCGCCACCTTACCGAAGAGGGCGCCCGCAGACGGTTTCCTTCAGACCAGTACCCCCAAGGCCTACCCGCCGCCGTACGCCAGCAGATCGAGCACGAACTCGCCCTGATCCACGACCTGCGCTACGAGCCGTACTTTCTCACTGTTTATGACATCGTGGCCTTTGCCCGGTCACGCAAGATCCTCTGCCAGGGCCGCGGCTCGGCGGCCAATTCTGCGGTCTGCTACTGCCTGGGCATTACCGAGGTCGACCCCTCGCGCATGTCGATGCTCTTTGAGCGGTTTATTTCTAAAGAACGTAATGAGCCACCCGACATCGATGTCGACTTCGAGCACCAGCGGCGCGAAGAGGTCATTCAGTACCTCTACGACAAATACGGCCGCGACCGGGCCGCCCTGACGGCCGCCCTCATACGGTATCGGCCCCGTTCGGCCCTGCGCGATGTTGGTAAGGCCTTGGGCCTAGACCCGCTGCTGGTAGACCAGGCTGCTAAGGGCCATCAGTGGTGGGATGGAAAACAGATTCATGCGGCGGGCCTGGGCCAGAGCCTGCACGAGGCCCTCGAACGGCTCACCACCCTGGGCAGCCCCGCCAGCGCGCTACCCAGCCTGCCCTCTGAAGACCTGCTCAGCCGCTGGGCCTATCTGGCCAGCCAGATCATGGGCTTTCCCAGGCACCTCTCACAACATGTGGGCGGCTTTGTCATTGCCCGACATCTCTTAAGCGACCTCGTTCCGATTGAAAACGCTGCCATGGCTGACCGCAGCATTATTCAGTGGGACAAAGACGATATCGATGCCCTGGGGCTGCTCAAGGTCGATGTCCTGGCCCTGGGCATGCTCTCTGCCATTCGGCGGGCCTTGGAGTTTGTGGGCGAAAGAAAGTACCTCGGGCGGGCTTGCCCCAATCCCCATCCTTCAAAACCAAACGGGCCGCAGGGCCAGACACCAGACCGCAGCGCACTGGCCCTACCCATGCAGGACATTCCGCCGGAAGACCCCGAGACCTACGCCATGATCTCGGCGGCCGACACCATCGGGGTCTTTCAGATCGAGTCGCGGGCCCAGATGAGCATGCTGCCGCGGCTCAAGCCAGAATGCTTCTACGACCTGGTCATCGAGGTGGCCATTGTCCGGCCCGGCCCCATTCAAGGCGGCATGGTCCATCCGTATCTGCGGCGCCGGCAGGGCTTGGAGCCTGTGGACTATCCCAGCCCCGGCGTGCGGCAGGCCCTGGAGCGCACCCTCGGGGTACCAATCTTTCAAGAACAGGTCATGCAGCTGGCGATTCTGGCGGCGGGCTTTACCGCCGGAGAGGCTGACCAGCTGCGCCGTGCCATGGCTGCCTGGCGGCGACGGGGTAGCCTCGGGCCCTTTCACGAAAAACTCGTCAACGGCATGCTCATGCGCGGCTATACCCGCGACTTTGCCGAGCGGGTCTTTGCCCAGATTCAGGGCTTTGGCGAATACGGCTTTCCGGAGTCGCATGCCGCAAGCTTTGCCCTGCTGGTCTATGTCAGCTGCTGGATCAAACGCCACCATCCCGATGCCTTTCTGGCCGGTCTGCTCAATGCCCAGCCGCTGGGCTTTTATGCCCCGGCGCAGCTGGTCCGCGATGCCCGAAACCATGGGGTCACGGTGCTACCGGTCTGTGTACAGAAGAGCATGGTGGAGACCATTCTTGAACAGCCGCTTACGCAGCTCCTTGAACAGCCTCTTGAGCGGCCTCCTCGCCAGCCTGCACAAGACACGTCCGCCCAGGCCCTCTGGCCGGTACGACTCGGGCTCAACCGAGTGGCCCAGCTCTCTGAGGCAGGCATGCAGCGGCTGGTAGCAGCGCGCTTGTCTAAAGGCCCCTTTGCCTCGGTAGAAGACCTTGCCCGGCGGGCCGAACTGCCCCGCACCGACCTGCAGGCCTTAGCCGCTGCAGGCGCTCTTGCAAGCCTTGCGGGCGATCGCCATCAGGCCAGCTGGCAGGCTGCTGGCCACGAGCCCTTACGCCATGTGCTGCGCGACAGCGCCTTTGAAGAGCCTGCCCTTACAGAAGGGCTTTTGCCAAAGCCAAGCACTGCCCAAGACTTGCTGGCCGACTATGCCAGCCTGGGCCTCACGCTCGGTCAGCACCCCGTGTCTCTGATTCGGCCACTTCTAACAACACGGTTTAGAAGCCAGACCGCTGCCCATCTACGCGGCCTTGGGCAGCATCAGTTGGCGCGGGCCAGCGGCCTGGTCACCCACCGACAACGCCCAGGCACCGCCAAAGGCACGGTTTTTATTACCCTGGAAGATGAGACCGGAAGCATCAACCTGATTGTCTGGCCCGATGTCTTTCTGAAGTACCGTCAGGCGGCGCTGCATGCCCAGCTGCTTACCGCCTATGGCCGCTGGCAGCGCGATACCCATATCGCCCCCGAAGACCCTGGGCAGGTGATGCATCTGCTGGTCTTGCGGCTCGAAGACCATACCCCGCTGCTGGCCCAGACCCTGGGGCAGCTGGCCACAGCGTCGCGCGATTTTCATTAAGCTTCCCCCCTATGACCCACGTTTCCGCCACCCCCGCCACCGAGTGGCTCAAGCGCCATCAGATTATCTTTACCGAGCATGTCTACGACTACGTGGAACACGGCGGCACGACCGAGTCTTCGCGACAATTGGGTGTAGACAAACACCATGTGGTGAAGACCCTTGTGATGCAAGACGACCAGGGCAAGGGCCTGGTGGTGCTCATGCATGGCGACTGCAAGGTCTCTACCAAGAACCTTGCCCGCCAAATTATTGTGAAGAAGATCGAGCCCTGCACGCCCGAGGTAGCCCAGCGTAACTCCGGCTATATGGTCGGTGGCACCTCGCCCTTTGGCCTGCGCAAGCCCATGCCGATTTATGTTGAACGCAGCGTGCTTGCGCTCTCAAAGATCTACATCAATGGCGGGCGACGCGGCTTTCTGGTGGGCATCGACCCGCAGGTTCTCACCGAAGTGCTGAAGGCCCAGCCTGTGGACTGCGCCATGCCCCAGACGCCAAACCGCTAGCCCACTCGCCTAATCGCGCACCAAGGTAACAACATGCTCGGCAATTGCCAGGCTCGCAGTAAGGCCAGGCGACTCTATGCCAAAGAGTTGCACGAGCCCAGGGCATCGCTCATCCTCTGGACCCCGAACGAGAAAATCCGCCGCAGGCGCTCCAGGCGCTGAGAGCTTGGGCCGCACTCCGGAATAACCCGGTTGCAGGGCATCGGGTGACAGCGACGGCCACCACCGCTGCACATCCCGCGCAAACTGGGTAAGCCGTTCGGGGTCCACCGCATAAGGCATGACAGCATGGGTCGTGCCCGGCTCGCGGCCCGCATCTGCCGGCCCCAGCCATTCCACATCAGGACCAAACTGGGCCTGGCCACCCATGTCCAAGGTAAGGTGGGTACCCAGTCCACCAGGCACCGGAGCAGGATAGACCAGAGAAGAAAACGGAGACCTTCCAGAATACCGGGCATAGCTGCCCTTGGCGAAATACATCTGGGGTACCGACACAGAACTATGCCCCTCAATCCGCGCGGCTACCGCATCGGCATCCAGGCCGGCCGCGTTGATTAGGCGACGCGCAGTCACGGTCATGTTTGAATCGGCCAACCAATCCGTTGCGGAATCTTCTGGGGAATCCGAGGAACTCTTGCCAGTGATATCAGCGCCCGGCGCCTCTCCATGGGCTCGGCCTGACCCCACTGCCACGGTTACCTTCCAGGTGTCATCGGGCTGCTGCTGTGCGCCCACAAAGCGGCTCGACAGAGCAACCGCACCGCCCGCATCATGCAGGTCGCCCTCGAAGGCCGACATCAGTGCATGGGCGTCCACAATTCCGGTAGAGGGGCTCCACAGCGCGTGTGCCGCATGCAGTTCTGGCGCGCGCGTCGCGAGTGCAGTGCGGGTGAGCCACTGCAGATCAGTTACCCCCGCCTTACGGGCCCGGTCATCAATGGTCTGTAGCGCTGGTTCGTCTTCTGCCTGCCCCACAATGAGCTTGCCCAGGCGACGGTGCGGCACCTGATGGGCCTCGCAGTATTCATACAGCAATGCCCGACCCCGCACACACCATGCGGCCTTTCGCGAACCATCGGGGTAGTAGAGGCCGGCATGAATGACCCCGCTATTGCGCGAACTGGTGCCAGTGCCTGTGCGGGGCGCGGATTCAATCACCAGCGTGTCCAAACCCTGTTGTGCGCAGCCCCGAGCAATCGCAAGCCCGACGACGCCGGCACCAATTACCAGGCAGTCAAAGTCGGTGGCCATACAAGCAGAACTTCAGACCGTTCGCAGGCGATTAAGACGCAGAAGAAGGCTTCCAGCGCTCCGCCGCCGCGTCATCAGAGGCGCGGGCTTCGACCCAACGAGGGCCCTGCGGGGTGGCCTCCTTCTTCCAGAAGGGTGCCTGGGTCTTCAAAAAATCCATCACAAAGGCACAGGCCTGCAAGGCGGCCTCACGGTGGGCACTGGCCGCACCCACCCAGACAATCTGATCGGTCGGATGCAGACGGCCTACCCGATGGATTACGCGGATTGCCTGCAAGGGCCAACGGCTGCTCGCCTGATCAAGAATCGCTTCGATCGTCTTTTCGGTCATGCCTGGATAGTGCTCGAGCTCGAGCACCGCCACCGCGTCGCCCTCGTTTATGTCACGTACCAGGCCGACAAAGCTCGCCACCGCACCAATGGCAGGATTTAAATCGCCCGAGGGCAGGCTGCGCAGTGCGCGCAGTTCTTCTCCAAGGTCGAAATCCTCGGTCTGAATTCGAACCCGTAACGCATCAGCCGCCTGCTCGGCAGAACGCGCTGGCTGAACAAAGGATGCTACGCCCGCGGGGGTTGCGGTGCCTCCAGGGCTTTCAGGATGTACGGGGGTCATAGCACTCGGGCCTAGCCGCCGGTCACGGGCGGAAAAAACGCGACCTCGTCACCCACTGCTACCGCATGGTCGTCTGGCACGATCTCTTGATTCACCGCCGCCCGCACCACTGCCGCGGGCCCGAGACAACGCTCCCAGATCTCGCCCCGCGCCGCAAGCGCCGCCCGCACATCCGCCACCGTGCAGGTGTCGGATATCGGCAGGCGGTCTTCGGCCACCCCGGTGAATTCACGGATGGAGGCAAAGAACTTCACGCGAATAGACCCAGCATTTGTCATGTGCACCACCGCTAGACAAGCCCTTGAAAGGGATAGAACCAGACCGACTGCCCCTGCGTTACAGCCTCTCCAGGGGGAATACGTACCAGCCCCTCCGACTCACAGACCGAAGACAGAATATGCGAGTCTTGCCGATCGTGCAGCACTATCTGGCCTGTATCGTTCAGATGGCCGCGCAGAAACTCCTCACGTTTGTCAGGCTTGGGCCAGTCAAAGTCCGCGGTAAGCAGGCAACGCACAGGCGCGGTTCGCGTCTCACCACCGAGCCTGCGCACAAAAGGCTGTACCAGCATTACAAAGGTAACCCAGCTCGACACGGGATTGCCCGGTAGCCCTACAAAGGCCGCCGCCCCGATACGCCCATGGGCAAAGGGTTTGCCGGGCTTGACCGCAATCCTCCAGAGGTCAAGGGATCCTTCGGCCTGCACCGCGGCCTTCATGTGGTCTTCTTCACCCACCGACACGCCACCGCTGGTCATCAAGAGATCATGAGCGCCCGCGGCAGCCACCAAGGCGGCCCGGGTTGCCTCGAGCCGATCTGGCAGGCAGCCCATATCGGTCACCTCCACCCCCAGCCCGCGCAACAGCGCCATCATCATCGGGCGGTTACTGTCATAGATCTTTCCTGGCGAGAGTGGCTGACCCGGCGCCACTAGCTCATCACCACTGGAGAACACCGCCGCCCGCAACCGTCGCACCACTTTTACTTCGGTGCAGCCAATGGAGGACAAGAGCCCAAGATCGGCCGCACGCAGACGATGGCCGGCCGCAAGCACGGTCTGACCCAGGCGTAGATCTGCGGCGGGCTTGCGTACAAACTGACCCGGTGCGCTGACACGCAGCACCCGCACGGATGGAGGGACTGAGCCAGGTTCCGGGCCTGAGCCTGAGCCCGAGCCTGCAACCGAGGCTCGCGCGACATCGGCAGGTTCGGTGTCTTCCTGCATCACTACCGTATCGGCCCCATCGGGCATGGGCGCACCGGTGAATATTCTTGCCAGGCTACCCGCCACCAATGGCATCGGGGTCTGGCCTGCCGCAATACGCTGGCTTACGGCATAGACCTGACCAGCCACGAGATCTTGGGCGCGGGCCGCGTAGCCATCCATCTGGCTATTGGCGAAGGCAGGCACATTGCAGCCCGAGACCACAGGCGCTGCCAGTACGCGGCCGGCAGCCTCAACCACCGGGAGGGCCTCGGTTTCCGTTACCGGAACAGCCTTGGTAAGCAGCTGATCAACAGCAACCGACAACGGTGTCATACACGGCCCCTCCCTTCCGGAAAAACGCCATAGGCCTGCCAATTACTCTGGGCAGTCATGCCGCCACCGCGCGCAGGGCCTCTATCTCTATCAAGGCCTTCAGGGCTGCAACATCTTGGCTAATGGCCTGTACCCGCTGCGGCAGGGTCTCTAGCGCTGCCAGGCCGGGCGGACGCGGCGCCGGCCTGCCGAGCGCCTCTAAAATCGTTTCTTCAAACTTTGCCGGCAGGGCGGTCTCAAGGCAGAGCATGGGCACCCCCTTGCGCAGATACTGCCGCGCCACATAGACACCATCGGCGGTGTGCGGGTCAATTACGCGGCCATAGCGGTGGGCCAGATCGCGAATGGTATCGAGCCGGTTGGCATGACGGCTACAGCCCGAGACCATGCCCGTTGCGGCAACCGCTACGCTTCGGTCCGCCTCTGGCAGAACAAACTCCCCCTGCTCCGCAAGGCTGCGCCAGAGCGCCGAGAGCCGCTGCGGGTCACGGCCCACCAGATCGTAGACATAGCGCTCAAAGTTAGATGCCTTCGAAATATCCATCGACGGGCTGGAAGTGAGAAAAGTCTCAGCCGTGCCGCGCGGCCGATAACGCCCTGTCTTAAAAAACTCATCGAGCACGTTGTTTTCGTTGGTGGCCACCACCAGCTGGCCAATGGGCAGGCCCATCGACCGCGCTACATGACCCGACAAGATATTGCCAAAGTTGCCCGAGGGCACCGAAAAATCGACCGGGTCGCCATACCGCAGACCAAAGACGCGCACCGCCTGAAAGTAGCCAGCAAAGTAGTAGACCACCTGTGCGGTTATACGGGCCCAGTTAATCGAGTTCACCGTACCAATGCGCATGCGTGACTTAAAGTCGAGATCGGCGGAGACCGCCTTGACCATATCCTGGCAGTCATCAAAGGCGCCGGGCACGGTAAGGTTATGGATATTGGGCTCTTGCAGCGAGTACATCTGGGCCCGCTGAAAGGCACTCATGCGGCCTTGGGGCGAGAGCATAAAGACCGCCACCGCCTTTTTGTCGCGCATGGCGTATTCGGCCGCACTGCCGGTATCGCCCGAGGTGGCCCCAAGAATATTGAGCGTCTTGCCCTGCGCAGTAAGCACATGTTCAAAGAGCTGGCCGAGCATCTGCATGGCCATGTCTTTAAAGGCCAGCGTAGGCCCATTAGAGAGCTCTAACAAGGCCAGAACACTGCCCGACTCTTCGCCTAAGGGGGTTACAGGTGCAATCGCCGCAGAGCCAAACTTTGCCTCGGTGTAGGCCCCGCGCGCGAGGCGTAACAAAGTGTCGGGCGCAATATCATCGGCAAAAGCATGCACGACCCTTGCCGCGAGATCTGCATAGGCAAGCCCGGAAAGCCCACTAATCGTCTCCGCAGACCAACGCGGTATGGCCTCAGGTACCGCGAGACCACCATCGGGGGCGAGCCCCTCAAGCAATACCTCTTGAAACCCGCCTAGGCGCGCAGCGCTGCGGGTAGAGACATACTGCAGACTCATGCGAAGGTTTCTACCCGCAGGGTCACGGGCTCGCCCACGACAGTTGAGAGCTGCACGATACGGGCAATCGCCAGCCGCATCTCACGCTCCAGACAGGTGTGGGTCAAGAGAATGACATCGGTCTCGTCTTCGCCCTCGGCGGGCTCACGCTGGATAAAGGCATCAATCGAGATACCCCCATCGGCCAGGGCACGAGTAATGTCTGCCAGTACGCCCGACTGGTCTTTCACCCGCAGGCGTAGATAAAAACCGGTCTGGGTCTCTGCCACCGGCAGCACCGGCATGTCCTGCATCTGAGCCGGCTGAAAGGCCAGCGCCGGCACACGGTCTTCAATGGGTGCGTGTAGCGCCCGAGCGAGATCAACCAGATCGGCAATCACTGCGCTCGCGGTGGGCTCCGCGCCTGCGCCCTTGCCGTAATAGAGCGTGTGGCCGACCGCATCGCCCTTGACCAGAACCGCATTCATGGCACCTTCTACATTGGCAATAAGCCGCTTTGCAGGAATCAGCGTGGGATGCACCCGCAGCTCCACCCCATGGGCCTGCCGCTTGGTAATGCCCAAGAGCTTGATGCGATAGCCCAGCTGTTCGGCATACCGAATGTCGATACTCTGCAGCCTGGTAATGCCCTCGATATGGGCCTGGTCAAACTTCACTGGCATGCCAAAGGCAATCGCTGACATGAGCGTAATCTTATGGGCGGCATCAACCCCTTCAATATCAAAAGTGGGGTCAGCCTCGGCATAGCCCAGCCGTTGGGCCTCTTTCAAAACGGTATCGAAGGGCAGACCCTTGTCCCGCATCTCACTCAAAATGAAATTGGTTGTGCCATTAATAATGCCGGCCACCCATTCGATGCGATTGGCCGTGAGCCCCTCACGAAGCGACTTAATAATGGGAATACCACCAGCCACCGCGGCCTCAAAGCCAATCGATACGCCTTTGGCCTGCGCCGCCGGAAAGATCTCGCGGCCATGCACCGCCAGCAGGGCCTTATTAGCCGTAACCACATGCCGTCCTTGGGCAATCGCGGCCATTACAAAGTCTTTGGCAAATCCGTAGCCGCCAATGAGCTCTACCACCACATCGAGGTCTGTTTTCGCGAGCATCTCGCGGGCATCGGCAAATATCGGGCATCGCCCTTGTGTCAGCGCCTTGGCCTTCTCTTGATCAAGATCCGCTACCGCCACAATCTCGATAGCACGCCCCGCCCGGCGCCGAATCTCTTGCGCGTTACGGGTGAGCACCGTGTAGGTGCCGCCTCCTACCGTGCCCAGGCCGGCAAGGCCTACCCGCAAAGGCCCCGCAGTCATGACCCGCTCCGCGCGGCTGCCATTGGCATAGCTGCTGCCCCCTCGCCCGCGCCCTGCCCCGCTGCGGGCTCAATGGGCAGCCGAATCAGTCCATCCTTGCGAAACATCTCTTTAATGCCGCGCACCGCCTGGCGCGTGCGGTGTTCGTTTTCTATTAGCGCAAACCGGACATGGCCATCGCCGTATTCACCAAAGCCAATACCGGGCGACACCGCCACCTTGGCCTCAAGCAGCAATTTTTTTGCAAACTCCAGGGAGCCCATGGCCGCATAGGCCTCGGGAATCTTTGCCCAGATGTACATCGAGGCCTTAGGCACCTCAATAGGCCAGCCCGCCTCGATTAATCCCTTAGCCAAGACATCGCGTCGACGCTGGTACTGCAGTCGTACCTCTTCAACGCATTCCTGTGGGCCCTCAAGGGCAATTACAGAGGCTACCTGAATGGGGGTAAAGGTGCCGTAGTCGTGGTAGCTCTTAATGCGCGCCAGGGCGCTTACCAGCTCGGCATTGCCCACCATAAACCCAACCCGCCAGCCCGCCATGTTGTAAGACTTTGAAAGCGTGAAGAACTCCACGGCCACATCGCGGGCACCGGGTACTTCCATAATCGACGGGGCACGGTAGCCATCAAAGGTAATGTCTGCATAAGCCAGGTCGTGCACCACCAGAATGTCATGCTCTTTGGCCAGGGCCACCACCCGCTCGAAAAACCGCAGGTCAACGCACTGGGCCGTGGGGTTACTGGGAAACCCCAGGATCATCATCTTGGGCTTGGGAATCGACTCGCGAATCGCCCGCTGCAGTTCCTCGAAAAAATCCACATCGGAGGTCATGCGTATCGAACGGACATCGGCGCCCGCAATAATGGCGCCATAGATATGAATCGGGTAAGAAGGGTTGGGCACAAGCACCGTGTCACCGCGGTCGAGCGTGGCGAGCATCAGGTGGGCCAAGCCCTCTTTGGAGCCAATGGTCGCAATCGCCTCAGTGTCAGGATTCAGCGTCACCCCGTAGCGGTTTTGATACCAGGTGGCAATAGCCTTGCGCAGTCGTGGTATGCCCTTCGACACCGAATACCCGTGGGTGTGTTCTTTCTGGGCCACCTCCACCAGCTTTTCAACGATATGCGCGGGGGTCGGCCCATCAGGGTTACCCATGCTCATGTCGATAATGTCTTCACCGCGCCTGCGGGCGGCCATTTTCAGTTCCGCGGTGATATTGAAAACATAGGGCGGCAGGCGTTGAATTCTTGGAAACGGCTTCATAGATACCTAGATTGGGAAAAACGCTTACTTTACCCCAGCGGCTTAGCAACAAAAAACCAAAGAAAACCTGCTAGATTGAGGATTCATGGGATCAAAACTCCTGCCCGACCCTCTCAATGCTGCCTTTACCTTCACGGGCTATGGCGATTCGCACATCGAAATCAACCGGCAGATATGGACCCAGTCGGTGGTTGTGCGGTCAGACACGGGCCCCGTACCCTGGGCCCCGCGCCTGGCCGACGATATCTCTCCCGAAGACCTGGCATCCGTTATCGCCTCCACAGCAGAGGTTCTTATCATCGGAACAGGAAGTCGTCAGGTCTTCCTCCCCCGCGAGACCATGCACCGGCTGCAGGCTGGCAGCCTAACGCAGGGTATCCCCAGAGGCATAGAAGTAATGTCCACGCCAGCCGCCTGTCGCACCTTTAACCTGCTGGCGGCCGAAGGCCGCCGTGTTCTTGCCGCTGTTCTTGTTCAAGCCCAACCACACTCGGAGATCTCTCTATGAACGCTGCTGATAGCCCGTCTGCCTCTGGTCTTGCCCTAGGCGACCAGATCCCAGACCTGCCGATTGCCACCAGCCTGGGCAGCACCACACTGCATGCCTACCTTGGCCAGTCACTCGTGGTCTACTTCTACCCCAAAGACGACACACCTGGCTGTACTGTTGAGGGCATTGACTTCACGCGACTGCACCAGGAATTTCTCGCAGCAGGAACACAGATACTGGGCGTCTCTCGAGACAGCCTGGCGTTGCATACCAAGTTCTGCGCCAAGCATGCGCTGTCGATTAACCTAGCAGCCGATACCGATGAGTCGATATGCAAGGCATTTGGTGTTATCAAGACCAAGAACATGTACGGCAAGATGGTCCAGGGTATTGAGCGCAGCACCTTTTTGTTTGATGCCAAGGGCGTACTGCGGCATGCCTGGCGTGGCGTCAAGGTGCCAGGCCATGCCCAAGAGGTGCTTGAGAAGGCACAGGCGCTGCAGCCATAGCAGGCCAGGTTTATAAATACTGTTTAGAATTAATTTTTTCTTGCTATTCAACGAAAGGACCGTGCATGCCGCTGCCAAAGGCCCCCAGTAAACCCGCCACCTTCCTGCAGCCCGATGACGCCGTTCTTGCCAAATCTACCCAGAAGAAGCCCAGCAAAAAATCCATAGACCCTGAAGAATTTGTCGCGCCGGTTGCGGCCGGAACGCCCCGATTCGAGACTCTCGGGCGGGCAGAGCCTGCCTTCCGCGCCCGAGTGCCCTACTCGGCGCCCGCCGCAGACAACACGGCCTTGACACGCAAGCAAGGCACACCCGCCCAGGCAACGCCACTGCGATTGGCCAAACCCCTGCGGTCAATCTCACAGCACAACGGGCCAAAGAAGTTCTTTGTTCTCGATACCAACGTGCTCATGCTCGACCCGAGCAGCCTGTTTCGGTTTCAGGAGCACGATGTCTTCCTGCCCATGATGACCTTAGAAGAACTCGATGGCCACAAAAAGGGCGTCTCCGAGGTGGCCCGGCATGTGCGACAAGTGTCTCGCAGCCTCGATGCCTTAATCGAAGCGCTGCCCGAAGACCGGCGTAAATCGCTGCACGAGGGCATTGCCCTATCGGCTCTGGGCCATAGCGACGCTACCGGCAGACTCTTTTTTCAGACCGAGGCGCTGCCCATCACGCCCATCGAGGGGCTGGCCACAGGCAAGGCGGACAACCAGATATTGGGGGTGGTCAAGGCGCTTTCCGAAAAACACCCCGACAAAGACGTGGTGCTGGTCTCCAAAGACATCAATATTCGTATTAAAGCCCATACCCTTGGGCTACCGGCAGAAGATTACTTTAATGATCAGGTGATCGATGACGCTGACCTGCTCTACACCGGCAGCATGCCGCTACCAGCCGACTTCTGGGAGACGCACAGCAGAAACATGGAGTCATGGCAGCAGGCAGGCACCAGCTATTACCGTGTCTCAGGGCCCTTGTGCGCCAGCTTTCATATCAATCAGTTTGTCTTTGATGAAAGCCAGCCTCCCCTGCACGCCATTGTGCAGGAGGTTAAGGGGCAGACGGCGGTCTTGCGGGTTATTCGAGACTTCAGCCATGCTAAGAACGCCGTATGGGGCATTGTGGCCCGTAACCGTGAGCAGAACTTTGCCCTAAGTCTTTTGATGAACCCCGAGATCGACTTTGTTACCCTGCTGGGTCAGGCCGGCACCGGCAAGACCCTGCTGGCACTGGCCGCCGGGCTTGCCCAGACACTCGAGACCAAGATCTACAACGAGATTATCGTTACCCGTGCCACTGTGCCCATTGGCGAAGACATTGGTTTTCTTCCTGGTACCGAAGAAGAAAAAATGCAGCCCTGGATGGGCGCCTTTGAAGACAACCTTGAGGTGCTCAACCGCGGTATGGACTCTGGCGGCGACTGGGGTCGCTCGGCCGCCAACGATCTGATTCGCAGTCGCATCAAAATCAAGTCGATGAACTTTATGCGCGGTCGTACTTTTGTTAATAAATTCTTGATCATCGACGAGGCACAAAACCTAACGCCCAAGCAGATGAAGGCGCTCATCACTCGAGCCGGCCCCGGCACCAAGGTGGTCTGTATGGGCAACATCGCCCAGATCGACTCGCCCTACCTTACCGAGGGATCTTCTGGACTCACCTACACCGTCGACCGATTTAAGGGCTGGGGACATGGCGGGCACGTGACTCTGCAACGGGGAGAACGGTCGCGGCTGGCAGACTTTGCAAGCGAGTGCTTGTAGCAGAATTACGCATTACGTGCATTACGGTGACAGTTTACTAAATACACTCATTACGGTGACAGTTTACTAAATACACTAATTTTACCAAATATCGCTTATTTTGGACTTATTTAGTGTATTTAGTAAACTGTCACCGTAATGCGTAATGCCACCGTAATGTGTCACCGTAATGTAATTCCAATGCCATGACACAGCCCCCTACTAAGGACTTCGCCAACCGAGTACGAGAGAGCTTTTTCCGCCAGCAGGCCATGGCACTGATTCGGGCCGAAATATCTGATATTC
>Ga0194118_10000321_pt1 | contig 85981 bp, 64 predicted proteins | sample TA2MahsurfametaG_2_FD_148662 | JGI IMG/M metagenome (GOLD analysis project Ga0194118, IMG submission 148662) | Freshwater microbial communities from Lake Tanganyika, Tanzania - TA2015013 Mahale N5 surface | ecosystem: Environmental > Aquatic > Freshwater > Lake | place: Tanzania: Lake... | reverse complement strand
ACCGGTCGTTCGAGGCTCCCGGGACCCTTGCGGAACGGCTTTCCCACATCCGCTGGTTGGCCGGGAATGGATGGAACGTCAGCTCGGGCTTTATCTCTGGACTCCCAGGACAGGGCATCGAGGGTCTTCTCGGGGATATACAGACCGCGCTGGATCTCCCGCTGATCGGGTGCAGCGTCAGTCCCTTCGTGCCGGGTGAGTCGACCCCACTCCGTGACGCAAGCTCCGGTGGCTTTGACCCAACCCTCAACGCCATGGCACTGCTTCGCATCCTCAGGCCGGACTGGGTCATCCCCTCAGTCAGCGCACTCAATATCGTCGGCGCGGATCTGGGATATCGGGGCGGTCTTCGCGCCGGAGCCAACCTCTGCACGATCAACCTCACCCCGACGGAGATGCGGGGCAACTACCTACTCTACAAGCGGGACCGGTACATCATGGATGAGGACCGGGTTCTCTACGCGATTGCACAGGAGGGTCTGACGGTGTCCCGGAAGAGCCTTGCCGCGTTTCTGGCCGCCCAGACCCAGGACCATTCCTAGGCGACCGGACCCACCCGCACCGGCTCCGGAAGCCATGTCCGCCACCCCTCGCGGACCTCGAGGACAAGCCACCGTGCCAGCGCCCTGAGGAGCGGCGGTCCGCTGGAACGGTCCGGCAGGAAACCCATCAACAGATCCCGGTGGCGCGCATTGGCCCGTCCAAAGGTCCCGCGTCGTCGCCGATCATCGGCCATCCGTGAGAGACGTCGGTTGTAGGTCCGCATGATCCACTGCGGGATCCGGCTCGCAGGCAGGCTGAAGACTGGATTCTGCAGCGCCTTCGGCCCCAGCTGGAAGGGCTGGGACACGACGCCGATGTAGTACAACCCGAGGTCGAGACGAAACCCGACCTGCATCAGCTCGAAATCCCCAAGCCACGAGTACTTGTCGCGGTAGACCGCATCGAACCAACGCCGATAGCTCCGCGTGAAATCCCCGTTGTGACGGTCCACCCTCGGAACCACCGGTTCCCCGGCCTCCGAACGAAGGATCAGGTCCACCGCCCGACTCACAGTGAAACTGAGCCAGTCCATGCCCGGACTGTAGAGGGGGTCGATGAAGCCGGCGGCGTCCCCCACCAGGACGAAGCCATCCCCCGCCATGCGATCGGACCAGTACGCCAGATTGGCCCGCCAATGGACGTCGCCCGCGACCGGTTCCGCGTCCTGCATCAGCGCCCGTCCCATGGGATGGGCACATAGGAAGGACTTGAGCCGATGTACCAACGGTTCTGGTCCTGCCGGCCAACGAACACGACGCTGGTCAAAGACGACACCCACCGAGGTCTCGCCCCCCTTGAGCGGGATGACCCAGGCCCACCATCCGTCGCCGACAAGGTGGTTCGTGGCGGTCGCCCGGATGCCGCAGCAGGCCTGAGACCACTCTGGATACCGCATCGTCAGGTCGCTGCCATCGAGATCCGTCACACCGCTCCATCGGGCCCAGCAGGCCGTGGTCGGGTGCTCACGATTGGAGCGGAGCCATCCCTCCTGTCGGGCCAGAAGCGTCGTGAACCCGCTCGCATCGACCACCCACCGGGCTTCCACGTTGAACGATTCCCCGTCGGTCTCGACCCTCAGCCACTGCCTTCCGCCAGCGGCGAGCCGAACTGACCGCACCTTGGCCCCACGCAACACAGTCGCCCCGGCGTTCCGCGCGCGGGTCAGCACCTCCTCGTCCAGCGTGCTCCGGTCCACCTGCCAGGCCGGGATGCGCGTGAGATACCGTCCACCGATCTCGCTGCACTCCACGAGTTCCTCGACCCCGGGACGACTGAACCAGAACCGCATGCCCTGCTTGGACAACTGGGTTTCGTTGTTGAACGCCGTCAGTCCAAGAACCCTCGCGAGGAAATACGCGCTGACCTCGACGGTGGACTCGCCCACGCGTCGGGAGAAGGCGGTGGATTTCTCAAGAACCAGAACCCTTAGGCCCGGGTTTCCACGGAGGAGCAGGAGGGCCGTGGCGGATCCGGACAGGGATCCCCCCACGATGGCCACATCAACAGCTTCGGTCCGCACGGTGGGATTCCGATGGGTGTGCGCCGGTGATTCAAGAGGAAGTTACTGGAGCCGGTATCCTCCATGCGGTTCACATGGACGAGCAGCCCAAGGACCCCGGGGCTCAGGACCCCGTTTGACTCCGGGCACGAGGCCCATAGCCTCTCGGAACGATCCGTGCTGTTTCCCTCCAAAAGCGCCTCCACGCGACCCCGAAGGGTGGCGATCACCGGCGCGGGAATCGTCACCGCCCTCGGGCATGGATGGGCGGTGAATGCCGAGGGATTCCGTTCCGGCCGGACCGCCTTCCGCAAGGTCCGTGGATTCGATACCGCACGACAGCGGGTCCATCTCGCGGCCGAGGCAGATCCAGAAACACGCCTCGGAAAGTCCCTTCTGGGTGAGCGTCGGGCACGCAGGATGGATCGGGCTGCCCACCTTCTGCTGGAGGCCACAGCCGAAGCCTGGAACCAGGCAGGCTGGTCAGGCAGCCCGTTCCCGGTGCCGGTCGTCCTGGGGACGACGAGCGGCGGCATGGGCCTCGGTGAGGAGTATTTCAAGGGCTGTAGCGGGCAACCGCCAAGGAACCCGGGTCTCGCCACGCTTGCACTGCACTACCAGCCGCAGACGCAGGTGTTCGACGTCATGGAGGCTCTCGGTTTCGAGGGCCCCACCCGAATCATCTCCAATGCCTGCGCCTCCGGTGCCAATGCCGTGGGTGAGGCATTCGAGATGGTCCGGAACGGCCACGCCGAACGGGTCGTGACCGGTGGTTACGATGCAGTGACCCAGCTGGTCTTCGCCGGCTTCGACTCCCTTCAGGCCCTGTCCACCACGCGATGCCTTCCGTTCGACGCCCGACGCGATGGCCTGGCCCTCGGTGAGGGTGCCGGCATCCTGTGTCTCGAGCCGATGGAGGTCGCCCTCGGTCGGAAGGCCGAGATCCTGGCCGAGCTGGTCGGCTACGGAGCCTCGACCGATACCCACCATCTCACACAGCCTGATCCCAGCGGCGAGGCGGCGTTCGAAACCATGACCCAGGCCTGCTCCCAGGCCGGGATCCATCCTGGCGAGGTGGGCTACATCAACGCACACGGGACCGGTACCCGGCTCAATGACGCCGCCGAGACGCAGGCGATCCACCGTTGGGCCGGCGACGCTTCGCCACGGATTCCGGTCAGCTCCACCAAGTCGAGGATCGGACACCTTCTCGGGGCCGCGGGCGCGGTGGAGGCCATCGTCTGCATCATGACTCTCCGTGGCCAGTGGCTGCCTCCGGAACCGGAGGACCTCGTGCCGGATCCCCTCTGCCGATTCCCCGTGGTTCGGCGCCCCACCTCCGCCCCAATGGAACACGTCCTGAGCAACTCGTTTGGCTTCGGCGGTGCCAACGCGAGTCTCGTGTTCAGGAGGACTTGATGGATACCCCACGGATCCACGTTCACGGAATCGGGGTGGTCTCACCGGCAGGCTGGGGCATCACGTCTTTCCGGGAAATCCTCGATGGACATCGGGTTGCGGTCCGGTCAGAGCTCCAGCACCCCGATGGATCGGCCAGGGCCGTATTGCGGGTTCCTGCCTTGGGTCAACGGCCGCCGTGGATGGCTCATCCACGGATGCGTCGGACAAGCGCGATCTCCCAGTTTGCGATGTCCGCTGCCATCGAGGCTCTCGGAGTACAGGGAATTCCACAGCCCTGCCCTGGTCTGGCGATCCTGACCAGCGTGATGGGCGGGGGCGTGATCTATTCCCGACGCTTCTTTGGCGAGGCACTCACGGATCCCTCCACGGCCAGCCCCATGCTCTTCCCGGAGACGGTCTTCAACGCTCCGGGATCCCACCTCGCTGCGGTGCTCCAGACCCGGGCGAGGAATGACACCGAGGTGGGGGATGAGACCGGATTCCTCGCCTCTCTCGCGGTCGCCGCACGGTGGTTGGCCGACGACATCGTTCCAGCCTGCCTTGTCGTGTGCTGCGAGGAGATGGATTGGCCCAACGCCGGAGCCATCGGACTTTTCCCGGGCAACGCAATCCCATCAGAGGGGTCCGCTGCACTCCTGCTGAGAAGGGAACCCGCCCCGGTCGAACTCGTGGGAATCTCGTCACCGCATCGGTGCTCCCGTCGGCGGGCAACCCGGTCTGATCTTGAATCCGTCCGACAGGAACTCGGGTCGACGGGCGCCAACCCCACACGTGTCGTGGGCGCTGGAGGGCCGGATTCATTCGTGGACCTCGGGCGAGGCTTCGGCGAAGGGCTCGCTGCCACCGGCGGGTGGGCCTGCATCACGGCCGTGGACGCGATCCTCAGAGGACAGGTCCCGGAATCCGTGGCGGTCGTCGCCGGATCCAACGGCCGCGCCCTGGGCTGCCGGTTCCGGGCAACCGGGATACAGACCGTGGACACCACAACCCCCTGAGACGGCACCAGACCGCATCGCGGCTTCACGTGGGCGATTGGGACTGATTGGCTGGAGCGGTGACCACTACCCTCGTCACCGGAGGCAACGGACTACTCGGTCAGGCCATCGCACAGGCCATGCTGGCACAGGACCCTGAGGCCATCGTCTGGCTCGGCATCCGGGAAAACCGGGAACGGGCGGAGGCAATGTCCCGATCCCATCCGGAACGCTGCCGATGCGTGACCCTCGACGTCACGGATCCCGCCGACTGGAAGCGTGCCGTCTCGGAGATGGAATCCACGGCCGGCCGGATCGATGTCCTGGTCAACAACGCCGGCCATGCGGAGGACGGCCTACTGGCAACCCTCCCCCCGGAGTCGTGGTCCCGCGTGATCGCAGTGAACCTCGACGCGGTCTTTCTCGGCTGCCAGGCGGTTCTTCCCGGCATGATTGGTCGCCGCTTTGGCCGCATCGTGAACATTTCGTCCCTGAGCGCCCTGCTGGCACCACCCGGACAGACCCACTATGCCGCCGCCAAGGCGGGGGTGCTGGGGCTGACACAGTCCCTCTCCAAGGAGGTGGCTCGCATCGGCATCACGGTGAACGCGGTCTGCCCGGGCTACATCGATACAGAGGCCCTGAACTCCCTGTCGCCGGAACGACGTCAGGCCGCACTGGCCTCAATACCGATGCGCCGCCTCGGGCGTCCTGAGGAGGTTGCCGCCGTCGTCCGTTTCCTCGCCTCCAGGGAGGCCTCCTATGTGACCGGGGCCACGATCAAAGTGGACGGTGGAATTCTTTGAACCGAGGGAGTGGGCTCGAATAGGATCTTCGGCCGTCCCGGTACGGGAAATCTCAGATCCATTTCAGCCCCATGACCCGCCACCTCACTGAATCCAACCAAGGTGCCCAACCGCACCCAGAGCAGGGAAAGGCCCTCCATGGATGAGGTCGCACTCAGGAGCGAGATCCGTGCGTTGGTCCTGGAGACCTTGATGCTGTCGACCCCCGCCGATGACCTCACCGACGAGCGACCACTCTTTGGTCCGGAGGGGCTGGGTCTCGACTCCGTAGATGCGCTCCAACTCGTGGTCGCAATCGACAAGAAATATGGCCTGAAGATGACGGATCAGGAGGTTGCCCGGGCAACCCTTCGAAGCGTCGCCACGATCAGCGAGGCCGTCGCAAGAAACCGACGGCCCACCTGAGCCCCAAGAGATCGACACTCGGAGCAGGCCCCCGAATCCCTTTTTGCTTCAACCGTGGCCCTCCTCGCCACCACTCTACGCCGCCCTTTTTACATCCTGCCGAATTCCCCCATGAGACTGTCGATTAACGCACTTCTCATCCCTCTCGCCCTCGCCACCGCCGGCAATGCCGCTCAATTCAGCGGGCTCTACATCTTCGGTGACAGCCTCTCCGATCCCGGAAACAACGCCGTGGCGCTCGGCTCGAAGGTTTCACCACCGACGAACATCACGCTGCAGAGTGAGATCACCTCGAACGAGTTCATTCCGTCCTTTCCCTACGCGAATTCGTTCCAGTACAGCAACGGCAACGTATGGGCCTATCAGTTCGCCACGATGCTGGGCTTGCCGACACAGGTGGCTGGCCCTGTCCTAGGAGGAGGACAGGGCTCGAACTACGCCTACGGCGGTGCGACCACGGGGCCTCTGGACAACGGCTTCCCGCCCAGTCTACTCACGCAGGTGTCGACCTTCACTGATTCCTTGGGATCTTCCCAGGCACCCGCGGACGCCTTGTATGTGGTCGCGGGAGGCGGCAACGACGCCCGTGCCGCGCTGGCGCAGATCGCGGGAGGCGGTGATCCGACGACGGTGATCGCCACCTTCGCCGCCCAATACGCCGCCAATGTCGGCAGCATCGTCGACACGTTGCAGGGCAAGGGAGCCCAGCACATCGTCGTCTAAAATGCTCCAAACCTCGGTCTGACTCCGGCGATTGGCGGCCTCGGCCCCTCCGTCTCCTACCTCGGGACAACGCTCACACAGACGATGAACGACGCGCTCTCACTGCGCCTCTCCGGAGAAGCCGGCGTCCTCACCTTTGATACGTTCGGGCTCATCACGTCGATCAACTCCAATCCCGGTGCTTACGGCCTCACCTATGCCGCCACGGCAGGTGGATCGGTTCCAGGAGCCGATCTCTCGAAGTATCTCTGCTGGGACGGCATTCACCCGACGTCGGCAGGCCATGCAATCATCGCCCAATCGCTCTATGGGGCGGTTGTTCCCGAACCCTCCAGCACCCTCCTGCTCATGGCGAGTGCGGTTCTGATGTCGATTCCCGTGGCGTTTCGACGCCGCTGATATCCCAGACTCACCCCACAACGTCCGGGGCACGCCGGAAGACCCTCGGATGGCAGATCCAAAACAGGAGGGATGCCGTCTCTCCATTTGGCATCTTCCTCCGAGTTTCCGTTTCCCCGCGTGAGTCTCCCTCGCCACTGCCGTACCTGACCGCATCCATAATCCTGCTGGAGCCCCGTTGGCAGAAGGCATGGTCGGATCCATGCCTGGGAGCCTACCGTGCCCCCCCCGAACCGCTGACCCAGGGCGTCGCTAGGATCCAGAAGCCTCAAACGGACGAACCCGAGGGGCAATCCAGAGGCTGGCAATCGTCGCAGTCGCGGCGAGGAGGCCTACCGTCCCAAAATTTCGGAGAGGCTGCCCCGGGGACCCCTCAATAATCAGCCCGGCGCAAAGGGTCCCAAGGCCGCTCGCGATATGCTGCACCGATGAGTTGACGGACATGAACCCGCCTCTTCGCCGGGGTGCGACAGAGGCCATGACAAGCGTGGTCGCGCTCACCATCCGTCCCGTATTGGTGGCCATCAAGAGAGCCACCACGGGGGCAGCACCGATCAGACCCACCGCGGGAAGATGCGTCATCACCACCATAATTGCGGCAGACAGTGGCACGGTGAACGAGAACACCCGGAGGGCCCCAAACCGATCCACGAGATGACCCACAAGTGGGGTGGTTGCGAATGTGATGATCCCACCCACGATAAACACCGCAGGAAGCTGGGCCTCGGTCACCCCGACATTTGCCACCAATGCCGTACTGATGTCGGGGATCACGGCAAAGGCCCCGAACATGAGGACTGCGGCAAGTGTAAATGCCCAACGATGCGGGGGCAGGGTGAGCGTCGACACGAAATCTGCCATCGTCCGCCGCGTCGCGAGGCCCTCTTGTCCTGTGAGCGGGGGCAGGATCCAGGCCGCCAGGCCTGCCAAGGGGAGACCAAACATCGCCAGGACCAGGAAGGGAACCTGCCAGCCATGCCGGGTTCCAAGGACGATACCAATCGGCACACCCACCACCGATGCCAGACCGAATGCCGACATCAGGACACCCAGCGCCCGGCCGCGCCTCTCCGGGGGGACAACATCCGCGACCAAGGCCAAGGTAACCGCACCGTGTAGTCCTCCAAAGGCTCCAGTCACGCACCGCATGACCAGAAGCTGTAGATGGCGGGTCGAAAGACCACAGCCCATCGTACAGGCAAGCAGGCCAAGCGTAAGGACCAGATAGGTAGCCCTCCTCCCAAAACGATCGAGCAACGGCGCCGCTACGATTCCCGCGATTCCGGCTGAAAACGTGTAGGCCGAAACGGTCCAGTTGAACCTCATGGCATCGATGTCGAATGCCAGCTGCAGCTGTGGCCCCAACGGCATGATGATCATGAAGTCGACCATCGAGACAAACTGGAGCGCCGACAGCGTGAGCAGAATCAAGCCCTCCCTACGGCTCGTTCCAAAAGACATGGTGGGTTGGGTTGGAATCGAAGAGGCCAAGCTGCTGTTTTTATCCCAGGGATGGCCTCGGCACCTGTCGACTAGCGCACAGATCATCCCAAATTGTGTTCCACAAGATGCGGAAGGCCGACTTCCGCCGCAATCGAGGTCCAGCCCAAATCCAAAGCCAGTCGCAGGAGACCCAAAATCCTGCACAGCGGGCTCCTCTTTGGATTTGTCTTCGCTCGCCTTTGCTCCGTGCCCCCACGTGAGTCTCTCTTCGCTGCGGGGGATGTTGCTGAAGAGTTGGTGCCCGCGACAGGACTTGAACCTGTACGATGTTACTCACTAGAACCTGAATCTAGCGCGTCTGCCAATTCCGCCACGCGGGCACGAGCAACGACGAAAGGAAAGTCGGTGACTGGATTGGGGACAAGTCTTTTCCAGAATGCTTTTCAAGCCATCCATCGAAACGGTCATTAGCCGCTCAACAGGTTCGGCCTGGATTCCATGAAATGCCTTGAGCGCATTCCTCGGTGGCCGGAGAGTTTTGCAACCTCCTGAGCCCGATGATCCAGAAGCCATTCCAAGCCCTTGCCTGGGGAGTCGCGCTCCTCGTCGGCTGTCTAGGCTTGATGCGGCTCAAGCCAGAGCCCGGATCCCATCGGCTCGATCAATACGAGTTCGAGACCACACGGCACCTCGTCAGCTTCGTCGAACGCGCTGCCCGACGCGTCGAGACGGACGGAGAGAATGTCTTCAAGGAGTTCCGGGATCCGAAGGGCCCCTGGCTGGACTCGGAGTCCTCCCTCTACCTCTTCGCCTATGACACCAATGGCGTCTGCCTCTTCCACCCGGTCGAGATGGCGCTTCAGGGACGAAACCTCTCCGATCTGCGGGACGTCCACGGGAAGCGGATGATCCCGGCCATCGCCGGGATCCCGGACCGGGGTTGGGTCCATTACTGCTGGGCACGCCCCGAGGGTTCTTCCCGGTCTGGAAAAACATCCTACGTGGTCCGGGCCCGGGCCCCGGACGGGAGGGTCTACAATCTCGGGGCGGGCCTCTACGATGTGCAGATCGAGAAGGCCTTCGTCCGCAACACCGTGGACAGGGCCGCAGAGCTTCTGGCTCGGGAGGGTGACAAGGCCGTCCAGAAACTGCGGGATCCGGCCAATGAATTCACCTTCCTCGACAACTACATCTTCGTCCTCGGAATGGACGGCATGGCCATTGTTGATCCGTCCTTCGAGAACGCCCCCTTCCGCAATTTCAGTGATTTCCAGGACAGCAACGGGAAGAAGCCCTTCCCCTAGATCATCCAGAAGCTGCAGCGCGAGGACGCCGCGTGGATCATGTTCATGTGGCCTAAACCGGGCGAGACCACGCCATCCAAGAAGGTCGCCTATGTCCGCAAGGTAAAGCTGGGCGACCGCTATGTGATCGTGGGATCCCACTATTTCCAACCCACCCCGATCTGGATGAAAGGCTGATGGGCAAGCCTCCAAGCCATCTGATCTACGGGGTCGACGACCGGCCTCCGCCGGGCGTGCTGATCCTGATCTCGATCCAGCACATCTTCCTGATGTCGTCGACCCTGGTCCTGCCGGTGGTGCTGGTCCGGGAGGTGGGTGGTGGGTTTGAGGAGGTCCGTTCCGTCGTGGCACTGACGATGATCGCCTGCGGCATCGGCACGATTCTGCAGGCCCTGCGATGGCGCGGCATCGGATCCGGCTTCCTGTGTCCCAACCTCTGTGGTCCGAATTTCTTCGGCGCCTGCGCCCAGGCGGCCTGGCTTGGAGGACTTCCCCTGATGAACGGAATGACCGCGTTTGCCGGGGTGGTGGAGTCCTTCCTCGCCCTGTTCATCCACCGGATCGCATTCCTGTTTCCGCCCGAAATCACGGGTCTGGTCGTCCTCATGGTCGCCGAGGGCCTGATCCGGATCGGGGTCTCCAAGTTCTTCGGGGTCAACTACGCCTCCGAATCCATCCAACCGCTGGACCTCCTCGTGGCCTGCCTGACCCTCCTGGTGATGGTGGGCGTCGGGGTCCGGAAGACCGGTCGACTCCGGCTCTACGGGGTCCTGATCGGTCTCCTCTCCGGCTATGTCTTCTCGATGCTGACGGGCCTGTTGGGGGAGGACGATTGGAACAAGTTGGCCTCCGCTGGCTGGCTGGCCCTGCCCCGGCATTCCGGGATGTGGACCTACTCGTTCCAATGGTCCCTCGTCCCAACCTTCATCATCGTCTCCCTCTGCGGGGCGCTGAAGACCTATGGCAACCTCATCCTCTGCGAGAAGGTGAACGACGAGGACTGGAAAGAATCGGATCCCCGGAGGATCGGGAGCGGCATGATGGCGGACGGGATCTGCGTGGCGGTCTCGGGCGCCATTGGCGGGATGGCGTCGGACACCTCCTCATCCAACGTCGCCCTGTCCTCGGCAACCGGCGCCACGAGCCGATGGATCGGGTACGTCGCAGGGCTGTTGTTCATCGGGCTGGGATTCTCCCCCAAGCTCAGCTCGATCCTGTTGATCATGCCGCGTCCCGTCATGGGGGCGATTCTGGTGTACGTCACCTGCTTCATGGTGTTCTCCGGACTCTCTATCATCATGTCGTCGAAGGTGGACCAGCGGAAGACGATCGTCGTGGGGTTCTCACTGATCTTCGGCCTGAGCGTGGACCTGCTTCCCGAGCTGTATGCGAAGGTGGAGCCCTCGCTCCAACCGATCTTCTCGTCGTCACTGGTCTTCGCCACGGTCCTGGCGGTCCTGCTGAACCAGGCGCTGCGGCTGGCGGATCCGGGTCCGAAGGATCGGGACTCTTCCAGCGGCCATTGAGCACCTGCTGGCCGCGATGGCTCCTCAGAATTTTGATCTGAGGTCTTGCGTCGACCGATGTGGACCGCGACTCTGATTTCCTTCACCGCGGGGTGGAGCAGCCCGGTAGCTCGTCAGGCTCATAACCTGAAGGTCCTAGGTTCAAATCCTAGCCCCGCAACCAACTTTCCAGATCCAGGGCCCTTGAGGGCCCTGTTTCGTAATCAGAGCTCCTTGGAGATCCGTGCCCAATTCGTCGTCACCTCGTCAGGCTCATCATCCCGCAGCCGCGGGATCCCAGGTTCAAATCCTAGCCCCGCAACCAACTTTCCAGATCCAGGGCCCTTTGAGGGCCCTGTTTCGTTTCCGGGGCTGATGATGAACCCAACCGCAACCAGGGATCTCTACCGGGTCTACGTCCTCAGGAATGCAGAGGGGCGTGGCTACATCGGAGTCTCAAGTGATATCAACGTCCGGCTGGATCAACACAACCAAGGACTCTCCAAATGGACCAAGGGAAAGGGACCGTGGACTGTTGAGTGGACGAGCACCGAGCTGTCCCTCGGTGAGGCTCGTTGCCTGGAAAACCGGATGAAACGTCAGAAGGGCGGATACGGTCTCGCGACCTTGATGAGCGCCAACACCTCGTCAGGCTCATCATCCCGCAGCCGCGGGATCCCAGGTTCAAATCCTAGCCCCGCAACCAACTTTCCAGATCCAGGGCCCTTCGAGGGCCCTGTTTCGTTTCTGGAACATCCCGAGTACCCGAGATGAGCATGTCCGAGGGCACTCGCTTCTCGAGGTCGAACACAATACACCGGAAGTCACCAGTCGCTCGGCCGACTTGGACAAACTTTTCGCGGGCCAAACTTTTCGTTGGCATGGGGACGCCGCTTGTCTATCTACACCGGACTTCGCGCGAGGTTAGCTCAGTGGTAGAGCACTTGCTTCACACGCAAGGGGTCGCAGGTTCGAAACCTGCACCTCGCACCATCCCTCCCCTTCCCCGGGTCTGGCCCGTCTGGTCGTCTGCATGATGCGCTCCGCCGTCACCATCTGCCTCGTCCCCGAAGCCCGTCGCGGTCCCTTCGTCTTCCACAGCAGCCTCGCCGAAGGCTGCGCCCAGGCCGCCCAGGCGGGATTCGACGCCATCGAACTGTTTCCAACCCACGCCGATGAGGTCCATTCGATGGAACTCCGATCGCTGCTCCGGCAGCACGGACTCCAGCTCGCCGCCATGGGCACCGGAGCCGGGTGGCTGACCCGGAAGCTGAGCCTCACCGATCCCGATCCCCACATCCGGATGTGTGCCCGGGACTTCGCCGGGGCGATCGTTGATTTCGCAGGGGGCTTCGGCGCACCCGCCATCATCGGATCGATGCAGGGACGGGTTCCCGATGGCGTGTCGCGGGAACAGTCATTGGCCTGGCTGAGGGAGGAACTCGATCAATTGGGACCGCGAGCCCACGCCCTCGACGCACCGCTGCTCTACGAGCCCCTGAACCGGTACGAGACGAACCTGTTCAACACCCTGGCGGAGGCCAGCGAGTTCCTGGACACCCTCAGGACCCGCAATGTCCGACTGCTGGTCGACCTCTTCCACGCCAACATCGAGGAGGCCGATATCGCCGCCGCCATCCGTGCCGCGGGGCCTCGGGTCGGCCACGTGCATTTCGCCGACAGCAATCGACGCGCGATCGGGCTTGGCCACACCCCCATGGCCCCGATCATCGAGGCGTTGAAGTCGATCGGGTACGACGGCTATCTCTCCGCCGAGGTCCTGCCGCTTCCGGATGCCGAGACTGCCGCACAACAAACGATTCAGAGTTTCAGGAAGTGGATCGGTGGGAGAGACTAAGCTTCCCAGCGGACCCAGCGGCGTCGGGGCCCTGACACCACCGGCAGGCCAAGATTCAGGGACCCACCCGTTCGCGGTGCCAAACCGGTTTTCAAACTCCGCCGTCCCGGACCCTCATCGCCGCTTTTTCCCGATGGCCTTCAGGAAGGCCTCCCCACTCGGGGCTGTCATGCCCAGCTGGAGCCATTTTTTGAGTCGGGCCGCATCATCGACCGCCTCCAGATGACGGTTCCACGACGGCTGCCAGTCCGGGAACCGCGCTGACACCAGCGATTTCAGCGCCTCGCCCCAACCACGCACCACGCCTTCCTGTCGGCCTTCCTTCCAGCCCTTTTTCAGGACCCACTGCTCACGACTGCCGAGTAAGCGCATCGGTGTCTCCTCCTCGATTTTTCGAAGCCCAGTTTCGTAGAGTACTTCCTCCTGCTCTCGCAAGTGGATCGACCCATCGATCGCACGCGTCAACAGAAAGCATATCCGGCGGTTGTAGCCGCGGCTTTGGGCCAGTCGCCCCAATCTCGCCATCAAGCCAAGTTTTCCTCGGCAGCGTCCCATGGGATCCTTCCGAAACCGCTGGAGACACTCCGGCAGGATCTCCCGGAACACCTCCTTCCATGTGTCATCGAAACCCGCAACGCGACGCCTCATCCGGCAATGCTCGCCGATCTGCGGTATGATCCACCATCGCCAGATCTAGGGATGGACGGCCATGGAACGAGTGACGGAACCGTCCCGGATTCCTACGCCAGCACCGCCTTCACCACGTCTCCGTGGACGTCGGTGAGACGGAAGCGGCGGCCCTGGAACTTGTACGTCAGCTGCAGGTGGTCGATGCCCATGAGGTGCAGCAACGTGGCGTGGAGGTCGTGCACGTGGACGGGATTCTCCACCACGCTGTAGCCGAACTCATCGGTCGCCCCATAGACCATCCCCGGCCGGGCTCCTCCCCCGGCCATCCAGACCGAGAAACAGCGGGGATGATGGTCCCGGCCGTAGTCGGTCGGGGTCAGCTTGCCCTGCGAATAGTTCGTCCGTCCGAACTCCCCACCCCACACCACCAGCGTGTCCTCGAGAAGCCCCCGCTCCTTGAGATCCTTCAGCAGTGCCGCACAGGGCTGGTCGGTCTCCTTGCACTGCTGACGGATCCCGTTGGGCAGTCCGCCGTGCTGGTCCCAGCCTTGATGGTACAGCTGGATGAAGCGGACCCCACGCTCCGCCAGTCGTCGGGCCAGCAGGCAGTTGGCGGCAAAGGTCCCCGGCTTCTTCGCGTCAGGACCGTAGAGGTCGAAGGTCGCGTCGGACTCCTTCGAGAAGTCCATCACGTCCGGAACGCTCGTCTGCATCCGATAGGCCATCTCGTACTGACCGATCCGGGCATCGATCTCCGAGTCGCCCGACCCCTCAGCCGCGGTCTGGTGGAGGTCCCGCAGCCGGTCGAGCATCAGGCGCCTGTTCTGGGGCGAGATGCCGTCCGGATTGCTGAGGTAGAGCACCGGATCCTTGCCTGCCCGGAACTGCACGCCCTGGTATCGGGACGGGAGGAATCCACTGCCCCACAGTCGGGCATAGAGCGGCTGGTCCACCTTGCCGCGGGTGATGAGCACCACGAAGGCCGGCAGATTCTCGTTGTCGCTGCCGAGCCCGTAGTGGACCCACGATCCGAAGCTCGGCCGTCCGCTGAGCTGGGATCCGGTCTGGAGGAAGGTGATGGCCGGGTCGTGGTTGATCGCCTCGCTGTAGAGCGAGCGGATGACGCAGAGCTGGTCGGCGACCCCTGCGGTATGGGGCAGGAGCTCGCTGATCCAGGTCCCCGCCTTGCCGTGCTGGGCGAACTTGAAGGCGGAGCCCGCGAGCGGCAGCGACGCCTGGTTTCCGGACATCCCGGTCAGGCGCTGGCCCATCCGGACGGAATCCGGCAGCTGCTGTCCCTGGCGCTCGTTCAACAGCGGCTTGTAGTCGAACGTCTCCAGCTGGGACGGCCCGCCGGCCATGAACAGGTAGATGACCCGTTTGGCCTTCGGGGTGAACGGCAACCTGCCCGTGAGCACCCCGGGGTCGCCGGCGGCGTGGGCCAGGGTGGGATTCAGCAGTGACCCGAGGGCGACACCGCCGAGGCCCATGCCGAACCGGTTGAGGAACTGGCGCCGGCTGAGATCGGTCGCTGGGACATGACCCGTGCAGAGGGAGGCATTCATCGCTTCATCACAAATTCGTCGTGGTTCATCAGCGTGCTCACCACGAGGGTGGCCGCGGCGAGATCGACCGGTGGCAGGGACGGATCGACCGGTTTTTCACCCGTCTTGAGCAACTGGACTGCCTCCTCCGGTTTCTGGCTGAAATACGCGCGCTGTTCCTCGAACAGCTGACGCAGGATGCGGGCCTCGGAGGGTTTGGGAGCCCGACCCAGGACCCGTTGGAACGCCCGCTCGAACCGCCCGTCGGCCACAGGATCCCGCCACAGGGACTCGGCCAGCACCCGGGCCGCCTCGAGGAACTGGGTGTCGTTCAGGAGAACCAACGATTGCAGGGGTGTGCTCGTGACCTCGCGGTTGGCGGTGCAGACCTCCCGAGTGACGGCATCGAAACTTAGCATCGACGGCGGCGGGGCGGTCCGACGCCAGAAGGTGTAGAGGCTCCGTCGGTACAGCTTGTCGCCGTGGTCCTGGGAATAGCTCTTCCCGGTCCCAGCCTCCTCCCAGACGCCGGGAGGCTGGTACGGTTTGACGCTCCGTCCGCCGATCTCGGGACTCAGCAGTCCACTCACCGCGAGGGCCTGATCCCGGATCTGTTCCGCGCCGAGCCGATGCTTGGGACCTCGGGACAGCAGCCGGTTTTCCGGATCCTTGGCCATGGATTCAGCGGATCCTTCCGACGCCTGTTGGTAGGTGGCGGATTGGACCATCAGCTTGTGGAGGGCCTTGAGATCCCAACCCGAGCGGATGAACTCGCCCGCCAGCCAGTCGAGGAGCTGCGGATGATCCGGCAACTGACCCTGGGCACCGAAGTCATTGAGGGTGCCGACAAGGCCGCGTCCAAAGTGCTGTTTCCAGACCCGGTTGACCGCCACCCGGGCGGTGAGGGGATTCCTCGGATCGGTCACCCATCGGGCGAATCCCAGCCGGTTCCGGGGCAGGTCGGACGGGAACGGGAGGATGCGCTCCGGCGCATTGGGTTTTACAGGATCCGCCGGCGAGTCGTACGCCCCGCGCTTGAGGACGAAGGTGGGTCGACGCCCGGGCATCTCGCCCATGACCATGATCTCACGGGCCGTGCCCACGAGATCGTTTTCAGCGTCGCGCAGCTTCTGGACGGTGCCCAAGGCCTCCCGATAGGGGATGTCCTTCCGCTCGAGATAGGTCTGGAACGCGTCCTCGACACCCTCTCCGGATGGGAATCCGGCAAGGGTCTTCACCTCCCCGGGGGTGAGGCAGGTGTTGAAGACCTGCAACTCATCGATCTCTCCGTTGCGGAATCCCCTGTCCCGGAACCGTGCCGCGAGGCTGAGACGGATCGATCCCTCACCCGAATCCCCCCAGGCTCCCCGATGCTGGATGTCCCGGGTAAGCCGGTCGCGCACCACCTCCGTCTCCAGCGGCAGGCCGTTCCGGTACAACCGGACCCCGGCAGCCCGACTGGAACCGTCATAGGTCACTGTGATCTTGGACCAGTCGTTGAGCGGCAGCGGATCCCTGGCGCGGACTGCCAGGGCGTTGCCGGGCCAGAAATGGATCAACGCGAAGAACGGCCGACCGTGGTCCAGCACCAGCTCGTACCCTCGGCTACCGGAATCGGTCCAGGCCTGGGAATAGTGTAGGATAACCGCCCGATCGCGCTGTTCGGTGGGGCGAAGCCAGAGGTCGAAGCTGAACGGCTGGGTCCGCTTGAACTGTCCGGCAACGGGCACCGTCATCGAGTTGTCACCGCTGAAGCGGAACGACTGGCCCCGTTTGCCGGGCGAGATCTCGGGACCTTCCGACAGTGACGCCGCATTGGTGCTCATCCGATCCGGCGTCCGGTTGTCGACGATCGCATCCAGCGCGTAGTGGGCGACCGGGGTCGGCAGGGCTGGCCGCGAACTGGTTGCAGCAAACCGGGTCCGGGCCTCCTGGGCGACAACAGCGAGCCTCTCCTCGGCCTGGGCGAGCTGGCGCTGGAGATCCGCATGTCGCGCCTTCGCATCCCCCTCCCACCGCAACAGCGTCGGGGTGGGCGTGGCCGCGGTGAAATGGGAATACAGCCCGGACTCGTCGATGTTGTTGAAGAATGCCGCCAGCGAGTAGTAGTCGCGCTGGCTGATCGGATCGTACTTGTGGTCATGACACCGTGAACACTCGAGGGTCAGCCCAAGAAAAGCTGTGCCCATGGTGTGGACACGGTCGGCGACATACTCGTTCCGGAACTCCTCCTCGATGCTGCCACCCTCGTTGGTCTGTCGGTGCAGCCGGTTGAAGGCGGTGGCGAGGATCTGTTCATCCGTGGCCCCCGGCAGAAGATCCCCGGCAAGCTGCCAGGTGATGAACTGGTCGTAGGGCAGGTTCTCGTTGAAGGCCTTGATCACCCAGTCGCGCCAGGGGGAGAGATCCCGGTCGGCATCGGTCTGATACCCGTAGGTGTCGGCAAACCGGGCGAGATCGAGCCATTCGTTGGCGCGACGCTCCCCGTACGCAGGCGAGGCCAGCAGACGGTCGATCGCCTGTTCGTAGGCGGCCGGCGAGGGATCCCGGACGAACGCCTCGAGTTCCTCAGGCGTCGGGGGAAGACCGGTGAGGTCGAGTCGGATCCGCCGGAGAAGTCGGGCAGGGTCTGCCGGCGGCGATGGCTTGAGACCCGAGGCAGCCAGGCCTGCGGTGACGAACTGGTCGATCGGATTGACGACCCGCACCCCTTCCGGGGCCTTGGGCGGGGTGAATCGGTTCAGGGGCCGAAAGGCCCAGTGATCCCCCCACTCGGCGCCCTGGCCAATCCAGCGCCGGAGGAGGTCCTTCTCCGCCGAGGTGAGCTCCAGGTGCGACTCGGGCGGCGGCATGACGTCGTCGGGATCGGTCGTCAGGACCCGCTTCATGAGTTCCGAACTCGCCGGATCCCCGGGTTTGATGATCCAGGTGCCATCCTTCCTCGGTTGGAACAAACCTTCCCGCTGGTCGAGTCGGAGCTTGGCCTTGCGGGCCTTGTCGTCGGGTCCGTGACAGAAGAAGCAGCGATCCGAGAGGAGCGGCCTGACCTCGAAGTTGAAGTCGACCCGTTCCTCGGCCGCCACGGTCCGGACGAGCGCGGCCACGAGGGGCAGGATCCAGCCGATTCGCAAAGGGATCATGGTGAGACTGTAGGGACGGAGAGGCGGCATGTCCGCCGGAAACACGGGGATCGACGGTCGGAGACGGAAGGCTCTTCACACCGGATGGATCGGACTGGAGCGTGTGGGCTCCGACCTCTGCACCGATAAGGGCCTCTGCATCCGCATCATGGAAACCACGTTCCTGCTGAGCCGTGAGACGATCGTGCCTTCGACCCAGTCGCAATTTCCATGGAACCGTCAACTCCTCTTCGGCATCCTCTCCCGGAACGCCCAAAGTGCCACCGCATTCTTCCGACTGCCCGCGAGCCGGATGGTCGAGCTCGGGATGCAGGTGGAGCTCTGAGACCCCGATCTCGGTCGACTACTGGATGACCCCATCGGCCCGGAGCCACGGGGATCCTCCGTAGTACCACTTCGAGGAGAGCATGTTCTCCACATGGGTGTCGGCGAACGCCACGTTGCTCTTGCCGGTGTGACGCAGGTGCGGCCCCCCCCAGTTCGGATCCTGGGTGGATGGCACGGTGACACAGCCATCACACGGGCTGCTGTTGACCGGATCGTGAAGGACCCAGGCCCCGGCCTTTTCCGGGGACTTCACGGTGACGCACTTCAGCGGATCCTTGGTCGACTGAGGCTGGCTGGCCCCGTCGGTCAGGTGTACGGCGGTGGACGGGCTCCTGATCGAGGAATCCTTCTGCTGGGGATACTTCGAGGCATCCCAGACACTCGGCCAGTCGCATCCGCCCAAGCCGAAGTTCATGGCGTAGTTCGACACCGCCTTGTCCTGCTGGTCGCTCGGATACAGGGCCACCAGTTCCTTGAACTTCTTGGTCTTGCTCGGGCAGAGGATGAGGTTGGTGGTCTGGGTGAACGGGGCCAGGAAGTTGAACCACGCCTTGCGCTCCACGTTGGAGCCCCGTACGGCAAAGGTCGGGGTGAACCGTCCGCCGAAGTCCCCGCCATAGACGCTCTGTGCGATGGCCATCTGGCGGAGGGCATTCATGCAGCTGGTGGACTTCGCCTTCTCCTTGGCCTTCGACAGGGCGGGCAGGAGCATGCCGGCCAGGATGGCGATGATGGCGATGACCACGAGCAGCTCGATCAGGGTGAACCCACGGCGAGCAGGACGGAGGGTTGAGGCATTCATGGAATTCCGGGATCCGGCCAAAATTCTAGCCAACCGGTGACGGACAACGCCACCCCTATCCTTCCCGGTTCAACCCGATGGAAAGCGATTCCAGGGCGCGTGCACGGTGGCTGATCCGGTTCTTCACTGACGCGCCCAGTTCCGCGAACGAACGGGTCTCACCCTCCGGGATAAACAATGGGTCGTAACCAAATCCACCGACCCCGGCAGGCTGGGGTTGGATCCGACCCTCACACACCCCTTCAAACCACCGGGTCTCCCGCTCCAGAACCTCGCCCGGAATGCCGGGTCGGACCGGGCTCAGTGCCAGCACGCACCGGAACCGGGCCGTCCAGCGGTTGACCGGGAACCGCGAGAGTTCCCGCAACAAGCGGGCGTTGTTCAAGGCGTCAGGCGCATTGCCGGGCTGACCCGTCTCAAGATGCGCGTAGCGCGCCGAGTGCACCCCCGGGGCTCCACCCAGGATGTCCACCTCCAGCCCGGAATCGTCGGCCAGGACCCAGTCGACCCCCTGAACCTGAGCCCCAAAGGCAAGGTGCCTTGCCCATGTGATTGCCTTGATCGCGGCGTTCTCCGCGAAGCTCGAGCCGGTCTCCTCAGGGTCCAGCCGGAGATCGACCTCCTTTTGGGAAACCACCCGGAAGCCCGATCCGAGAAACGACCGGATTTCCCCCACCTTGTGGGCATTGCCGGTGGCAATGAACAGAGTCTGCATTCCCAAGGCTACCAGAGGGCCCGTCGGACCGGATGTGGAATTTCCGGGCCTGAGGCCCGCCCGGTTTGAACTTGGGACTTTTTCCGGTGTCCTTCTCCCCACAATACTTCCTATCCGACATCATGAGTTCCGTCACCGCCCTCAACGCCGCCGTGCAGGAAGCCGGCACCTTCCTCAACCCGCTGTTTTCAGAGATACAGCGGTGCGTCGTCGGCCAGAAGTACCTGACCGAGCGCCTCGTGATCGGCCTGCTGGCCAACGGACACGTCCTGCTTGAGGGCGTGCCGGGTCTTGCGAAGACGCTGTCGGTCAAGACCCTGGCGACCGGACTGCACGTGAAGTTCAGCCGGCTCCAGTTCACTCCCGACATGCTCCCGGCCGACGTCGTCGGCACCCAGATCTACAACCCCCAGTCCGGAACGTTTTCGGTCCGACGCGGCCCCGTGTTCGCCAACCTGGTGCTGGCCGACGAGATCAACCGGGCCCCCGCCAAGGTGCAGTCGGCCCTCCTCGAGGCCATGCAGGAGCGGCAGGTCACGATCGGCGACCAGACCTTCAAGCTCGAGGAACCCTTCCTCGTCCTGGCCACCCAGAACCCGATCGAACAGGAGGGCACCTACTCGCTGCCCGAGGCTCAGGTCGATCGCTTCATGCTGAAGCTCAAGATCAGCTACCCGACGCGCGACGAGGAGCGTCAGATCCTCGACCTGATGGCCCGGACCTCGGGGCAGCCGACCGCCTCTCCGGTCGTCGACCCGGCCACCCTGCTCCGCGCGCGCGAGGTGATCAACGAGCTCTACTGCGACGACAAGGTGAAGGACTACATCGTGGACGTGGTATGTGCGACCCGTGATCCGCAGCACTACAACATCGGGGTGAAGGACTTCATCCAGCTCGGGGCAAGCCCACGGGCGACCATCTCGCTCACGCTCGCCGCAAAGGCCCACGCCTTCCTGCGCGGCCGGGGCTACGTGACGCCCCAGGACGTCAAGAGCATCGGCATGGATGTCCTCCGTCACCGCATCACGCTGACCTACGAGGCGGAGGCCGAGGAGAAGAGCGCCGAGGATGTCATCCAGAGGATCTTCGACGAGCTGCCGGTGCCCTGAAGGCCCCGGCAGACCGGAACAGGAAGCCCGTCGGGCTCGTGAACCCGCGCGGCGACCAGTCCGACCCAGGACGGAACCCACATGATCCCCAAGGAACTGCTCAAGAAGATCCGACAGCTCGAGCTGCGGACGCGGCGCCTGGTCGATGAGACCATGGCCGGGCAGTACCATTCGGCGTTCCGCGGACAGGGGATGGACTTCGACGAGGTCCGGGAATACCAGCCGGGCGACGAGGTCCGGGCGATCGACTGGAACGTCACGGCGCGGATGAACCATCCGTTCGTGAAGAAGTTCCGGGAGGAACGGGAGCTGACCGTGCTCCTGATGGTGGACCTGAGCGCTTCGGGACTCTTCGGTTCCGTCGACCAATCAAAGCGTGAGCTCGCGGCCGAGATCGCCTGCGTCCTGGCCTTCTCGGCGATCCGCAACCAGGACCGCGTCGGCCTTCTCCTGTTCACCGAGGTGGTCGAGAAGTTCATCCCCCCCAGGAAGGGACGTCGACACGTGCTGCGGGTGATCCGGGACATCCTCTTCCACAAACCCCAGTACCGCGGGACCTCCGTCAATGGGGCCCTGCAGTTCGCGAATCGGATCCTGCCCCACCGGGCTGTGGTGCTGGTGCTGTCGGACTTCCTGGGCGAGACGAACCCGAGCCGGGCCGAGATCGCAGCCCACCTGAGGCGGCGGGTGGTCCGTTCCGAAAGCCTGGGTCGGGTGTCGGCCACCTCGCTTCGACAGGTCAGCCGGAAGCATGACCTCGTGGCGATCCAGATCGTCGACCCCTTCGAGGAACAGCTGCCGGGTCTCGGTCGCCTGGTGCTGCAGGACGCCGAGACCGGGGAGGTCGTGGAGGTGAACACCGCGGACCAGCGGCGCCGCGATGCGTTCGCGCAGCGGCAGGAGAAGACCCGACGCGAGCTCGACCGACTGTTCCGACAGGCCAAGGTCGATGCCATTCGGGTCCGGACCGACGCCCCCTACGACCGGGCTCTTCAGCAGTTCTTCGACACCCGGGACAAACGACGCCGTCGCGGATGATGCCCCTCCCCTCCATGCGCGTGACCGACGGTGTCGGTCTGGGATCCTGGATTCCCCGGATCGCACTGCTGGCGGGCCTGTCGGCGCACACCCTCGTCGAGGGAGCCACAAATCTCCCCCTCATCCCGGGGGTGACGCCAAGGGCCACGTCCGCGGCCACGCCGATGTCGGCACCTCAACCGCAGCCCCTCCGGGACATCCGGGGCCCGATCGACATCGAGTCGCCCTGGACCTGGCTCTGGGCCGCGCTGGCGCTCGCGGTGGTCACGACAGGCATCGTGCTGGCCTGGCGCTGGTGGCGGCGGAAGCAGGAGTCGGGCGGAACCGGGACCCCGACGCTTTCGCCCGAGGAGGCGGCACGCCGACGTCTCCAGGCCGCGCTGGACTGGATCGAGGATCCGGAGCGGTTCGCGGTCGAGGTCTCCGAGGCGGCACGCAAGTACCTCGAGGACCGGTTTGGCCTCCGTGCTCCGGAGCGCACGACCGAGGAGTTCCTCGCGGAACTTTCCGGAAGCGTTGCCCTCGATGGCCGCCACAAGGAGCTGCTCGCAGATTTCCTGACCCGCTGCGACCTCGTGAAATTCGCCCGTGCGGTCGTGGACCGTCCGGAACTGGAGGCCCTGCACCGCGCCGCGGTGCGCCTCGTGGAGGAGACGGTCCCATCGCCCCACGGCCCGACCGCGCCGCCACCCATGCCCCCGCGCCAGCGATGAACTTCACCTTCGGATCCCCCTGGTGGCTGCTGGGCCTCCTGTCGATCCCGCTGCTGGCGTGGCTGCGGGGAAGGACAGGGCCCGAGAGCGCGTTCGTCTATTCCAGCCTGAGCCTCGTGAAGGGGATCACCGAACTTCGACGTAGCCGGGCCGGCATCGTGCTGCTCAACCTGCGCTGGATCGCCCTCGCCCTGTTCTTCATCGGAATGGCCCGGCCCCAGGTCGCCGGTGGACAAGCCCCCATATCCGCGAGCGGTATCGACATCGCCGTGGCGATGGACATGAGCGGGTCAATGGTCGCCGAGGACTTCGAGCTTCGCGGGGAACGGGTCAACCGCCTCGCCATCGCCAAGGACACCCTGCGCACATTCGTCGACGAACGGCCGGCCGACCGGGTCGGACTGGTCGTTTTCGGCACCGAGGCCTTCGTCGCGGCCCCGCCGACGCTGGACCATGACTTCCTCCGCCGGGTCATCGACCGCCTGGAGCTCGGCACCATCAACGGTGAGCAGACCGCGATCGGCTCCGGTCTCGCCACCGCGGTGAACCGCCTCCGTCAGCTGCAGTCGAAGTCCCGGATCGTCATCCTCCTGACCGATGGACAGAACAACGCCGGTAAGATTCCGCCCGACACCGCAGCCGAGGCGGCGAAGGCGCTCGGGGTGAAGGTCTACACGATCGGCGTCGGAACCCGCGGTCTCGCCCCGGTACCCCAGGGTGTCGACGGCTTCGGCCGAAAGCATTACGCCCGGGTGCCGGTCGACATCGACGAACCCACCCTCCAGAGGATTGCCCAGATGACCGGAGGGAAATATTTCAGGGCGGACAACACGGAGACCCTGCGTCGGATCTACTCCGAGATCGACCGTCTGGAGAAGAGCGAGGCCAAGCTCAACAAGTACGCCTACGTCGAGGAGCTGATGGCGTGGGCGGTGGTCCCGGGACTCGCGCTGCTGTTCCTCGAGCTTCTCCTCGGCAACACGGTCTGGAGGAAGCTGCCCTAGACGCCACCCGTCCACCGCATGTCCTTCGCCTCGCAAACCTTCCTATGGCTGACGCTGGTCCTCGGTCTCTCCACGGGCGTGTTCCTGGTCTGGTCGTGGCGTCGGAAGCAGCAGGCCGCGGCCCGGTTCGTCGGATCCCGCCTCTACGCCCAGCTCACGGTCGGGGTCTCCCTCCGACTCCAGATCCTGCGGCGCATCCTTGCCGGACTCGCGGTGGTGGCCGTCCTCCTCGCATTGGCCCGACCCCGATGGGGGACGGTCGACGAGGAGACCACGGCCTCCGGACTCGACATCGTGGTGGCCTTCGATGTGTCCCGGTCGATGCTGGCGCTGGACTCCAAGCCCAACCGGCTTGAGAAGGCCGGGCGTGCAGCGCTGGACCTCGTGGAATCGAGCCGTGCCGATCGCCTCGGCCTGGTCGCCTTCGCCGGCGATGCCTTTCTCCAGGCACCGCTCACGCTCGATGACGAGGCGTTCCGTCAGAGCGTCCGGCTGCTGGACACCGACCTCATCCCGGTCCAGGGCACCGGCCTGGCGGCGGCGCTCCGCGAGGCGCGTGCGGCGTTCGGCAAGGACAGCACCGGGGCCAAGGCTGTGGTGGTGATCACCGACGGCGAGGACCACGAGCCCGGGGCGATCGATGTCGCCAGGCAGATGGCCCAGGATGGAATCCGGATCTTCACCCTTGGTGTCGGAACCCCCGAGGGCGCCGTGTTGAAGACGAGCGACCCGTATGGGAATCCGGTGTTCATCAAGGATCAGCAGGGCAATGCGGTGAAGTCCCGCCTCAACGAGGATCTGCTCCGCCAGGTCGCGGACGCCGGTGGAGGATTCTATCTGCCCCTCCAGAACCGGCAGACGATCCAGAACCTGTACGAACAGGGCCTGGGCCCCCTGCCCCGTTCGCTGCTGAAGGCCGGTAGGGCCCGCCAGTGGATCGAACGGTTCCAGTGGCCTCTCGGACTGGGGATCCTCCTCCTGATGACGGAGATCCTCGTCCCGGAGCATCGCCGGACCGTTGCCCGGACCAACGGTGGTGGCAACCTTGGGCGCAGCGGTCGAACCTCGCCCGTCACGAAACCGACCTGAACCCGTCATGCGATCCACACGCCTCATCGCACTCGTGTTGTTGGCGGCCCTGGCACCGGACCCGGCTTCAGGGCAGGCACCCTCGCCACAGTCGGCCCTCGACGCCTACCGACGCGGGGATTTCCAGCGGTCAGAGGCCCAGTACTCCGAACTGGCAAGGAAGAGCCCGGAGGATCCGCGATTCCGATTCAACGCCGGGGCCGCAGCCTATCGCCGGAATGACCTCACGAACGCCGCCAGCTGGTTCGAAGGCGTCACCGCGGCCCCCGATCTCAAGCTCCAGCAGCAGGCCTACTACAACCTCGGGAACACCCGCTACCGGCTGGGTGAATCCGCAACCGATCCCGCGGCCCGGAAAAGCCATTGGTACCACGCGCTGACCAACTACATGTCGGCCATCAAGCTCGACGGCACCGACACCAACGCCTCGATCAACTACTCATTCGTCCGACAACAGCTCGAACAGCTCGAACGACAGCAGCCCCCACCGCAGTCGTCGCAGTCGAAGGACAACAAGGAAAACGGGGACCAGAAGGACAAAAAGCAGCAGCAGCAACAGCAGGATTCCCAGGATTCCCAGGATTCCCAGGATTCCCAGGATTCCCAGGATTCCGGATCCTCCCAGGACCAGAAGGACCAGAAGGACCAGGAACAACAACAGGACAACTCCGGGTCCCGGCAACAACAGAACCCTCAGGGGTCGAAGGAGTCCCAACAGCCCGACAACGAGTCGACCCAAGGGGGCGAGTCCAAGGACCGGGAGGGTGACAAGCCTGAGGACTCGAAGGACCAGGGCTCGGCGCAGAAGCCGGACCAGGACCCTTCGAAGCGGGGAGCACAACCGCAGGGTCAGCAGCCGGGAGACGGAGCCGAGGGCCAGGCAGGACAGGCGGTCGAGGCTGCGGAGGGCGAGGAGGGCGCGATGTCGGCCTCACAGGCGGTCCAGATGCTGGAAAGCCAGAAGGGCGAGGAGAAAGCCCTGCTGCTCCGGGCCTATGGCAGCGGCAAGGAGGCCGCCGAGCGGGCGGCAAGGATCCGGAAGCCATGGTGACCCCGGACCCCAATCCTACGTTGGCCCCGGTCCGCGGATTCCTCCGGGGAATCGCTCTGCTGGCGCTGTTCCTCGGCACCCTCGGGCTCCGTGCCTGGGCCGAACCGGCCTTCCATGCCGAACTGGCCCCCGACACCGTGGGGGCGGGCGACTCCGCCATGCTCCGATTGGTCTTCACCGATCTCGGTGACGTGGAGGCTCCGACGCTTCCGGCGGTCACCAACGCCACGATCCGATACCAAGGCGCCTCGCAGCAGATCTCGATCGTCAACTTCAGCCGCTCCACCTCGCTCATCCATCAATATCAGGTCCAGACCCAGAACCCGGGTCTCGTCCAGATTCCGGCACTGTCCGTGGAGGCCGGTGGTCAGACCTACACCAGCGCACCGCTGACGCTTCGGGTGGGCCAGGGGTTCGACATATCCCGCATCGGATTTCTGCGACTGGTGGCGCCGAGACCCGAGGTCTATGTCGGCGAAACCTTCCCGGTGGAGATCCGGTTCCACTACCGCGAGACCCCGGCCCGACAGGCCCCGCCCAGCCTCAAGCTGGACGGCTTCATCAAGGGCCAGCAGACGGTGGAGAATCTCCCGCCCGAGACGATCACCAACCTCCTGTACTCGGTGGTGCGTTGGAACATCGCCCTCACGGCGGTGAAGGCCGGTGATCTCAGCCTGGGACCCGCGGAGTTCCAGACCCTCTACGTCTTCCAGACCCAGCGACGGTCCCGGGGGATGAACTCCCTTTTCGAACCCCTGTTCGGGGGTGGGGAACAACGGCAGCTGACCTTCCAGAGCGAGCCCTTGGCCCTGAAGGTCCTCAATCCGCCCACGGCCGGGCGACCGCCGCAGTTCGCAGGGGCCGTCGGTCAGTTCCAGCTGGACGTCACCGCGTCCCCTACCAACGTCGCTGCCGGGGACCCGGTCACGATCCGGGTCGACATCACCGGCCGGGGAAACTTCGACGCGCTCCGCCTGCCGGACCTGCCCGGCGGGTCGGGATTCCAGCTGTATCCGGGCACCAATTCCTTCACGCCGAATGATCCCCTTGGACTTTCCGGCAAGAAGACCTTCGAGGCCGTGATCATTCCGGAATCCCCCGGAGTCCACAGCCTGAAGTGGCCGGTGCTTGCCTACTGGGACCCGTCGACACGGGCCTATCGCTCGGACGCCGACCATCCGCTCTCCATCCACGTGCGTCCCGGCGCCCAGTCCCAGGCGCAGCCGGTGGGAACGCTTCCGGGACCGGCCGAGCCGCGGACCCCACCCGACTCCGTGAGCCCAAAGCTCGAGCTTCCGCTGATTGCCGATCTCGGTCCGCTCTTGGAGCCATCACCGTCCTCGGTGACCCAACCGTGGTTCTGGTGGGTTCTCACCTTCCCGCTCTGGGCCTATGCATTGGCCTCATGGGTGCCGACCTGGAAGCGGCAGTGGCGCGAGAACCGACGGCCAACGGCCCGAGAAGAGGCGGAGCGACGGCTGGCGAAGGAGGCCCATTCCATGCGCGAGGCTGCAGGCTCCGGTCGCGCGACCGACTTCCTCCTCCATCTCAACAAGACCCTCCAGTCCCGGATCGAACTCTCCATGGGTGGGGTGGCCGGATCCCTCACGACGGAGGAGATCAACCAGAGGCTGGCCCTCGCCGGACTGGGTCCCGAGGAAGGACTCCGGGTCAGGGCGTTGTTGGATCGGATTGCCGAGGCCCGCTTCTCACCCGATTCCTCGACCGAGGAGATCTCCAAGCTCCTTGCCGAGACCGAGGAGGTGCTCAGGATCCTCGAACGCCTGTCACGACGCGCATGAACCTCCCGCCACGACGCCATGGGTTCCTCTTGGGATTCCTTCTCGGACTCCTCCCCTGGCTGCTGCTGGGCGCAACCAATGGCCCTGGACGGGGATCCCCGGAATCCCTGTTCCAACTCGGAAACCGTGAGGTAGCGGCGGGCAACTACACCAATGGGTTGGCTTCCTATTCCGGGGTGGCCACCGCTCCCAGAACCTCCGCGGCGCTCGAATACAACCGCGGGGTGGCCTGGTCGCGACTCGGCGAGGAAGGCCGGGCACTCGCCCATTGGCGGATGGCTGAGCGGCTCGACCCGCGAAACCCACTCGTGGCGACAGCCCTTCGTCGACCCGGGGGTGGAGGCAGCATGCCAAATGAAGAAGGCGACCTGCTGCGAGGGACGGATCGCCTGACCCTCGACGAGTGGGGGATCCTAGCACTGATCCCTACCTGGTGCTGGGGTAGCCTGCTGTTTCTCCGACGCTGGAAACCTGCGGCCGCGGTGGCGCTACGGGGCTACACCCTCGGCCTTGGAGTGATCAGCCTGGTTGCGCTTGGAGTCCTTGGGGTAGCCGTATCGCGAAGGAGCCTCGGCCCGGATGCCTTGACGTCGAATCCACAGACCCCGGTTCGGATCAGCCCGCTCGATGAGGCCCGGACGGCCTTCGAGCTTCCAGCGGGGACCCCGTTGAAGACCCGATCGTTCCGCGAAGGTTGGTATCTGGTGGCGGACCCTCGAAACGAACGCTCCGGCTGGGTCCGCGCCCAACACTTGACCCGCCTGCCACTCCGGTGAAAGCCGTCTCACCCGGGACTTCCGCCCAGGGTTTGTTTGGCAGAGACTTTGTCCATGTCGGTGTATGAGGATTACCTGACGGGCGTCCAGCGTCAGATCGACGAGGTGACCCGCAGCCAGAGACCTGCGATCGAGACAACCTCGCGCTGGGTGGCGGAGGCCCTGGTCCGAAAGCGATACCTCTTTGTCTTCGGGACCGGCCATTCCCACATGCTCGCCGAGGAACTGTTCTACAGGGCCGGGGGACTCGCGCGGGTCATTCCCATCCTGGACGAACCCCTCATGCTCCACCGCTCTGCGACACGATCGACGGATGTGGAGCGACAGACCGGGTATGCAGACCAAATCCTGAGCCGCTACCCGATCGAAGCCGGGGACGTCCTGATCGTGGCCTCCAACAGCGGGAGGAACGCCGTCCCGATCGAACTGGCCCAAGGAGCGCGATCCAAAGGCGCGCGGGTCGTGGGCCTGACAAGTCTCCAGCAGACCAGCGCCTGGCCTTCACGACACCCGACCGGGCTCAAACTCAAGGATGTCTGCGACCTCATCATCGACAACGGCTGCCTCGACGGTGACGCCGGAACCGTCGTCCCGGGGTTGGAACAAAAAATGGGACCGACCTCGTCGGTGATCGGAACCCTGCTCATGAATCTGATCGCCATCCAATCCGCATATCTCATTGTGAGTCAGGGTCATGACGTGGACGTGTTCGTCAGCAGTAACACGCAGGGAGATGGACACAACGCGGGTCTTGTCGCCGAAATCTCCACCACCAACCCTCACCTGTAGGCATTTCGTCGGGCCCCATCAGGCACGGGTCAAACATTGCCTGGGAACCCTGACGGACTAGGGAAAAACGCCTACATGAGGGTCGAAGAAGACCCGAAGGAATTGGTTGACCGCGTGGCAGTTCCGAGTCTATAAAGTCAACCAAGGAGGATTTTGGAATCCTAATGAAACAGCTCGTGAACATGAAAACGTCCATTCTGAAAACCGTCTCCATCGGAGCAATCGCGGCCTCCGCCGCCCTTCTGTCCCCTGCCGTCGCGTTGTCCCCCGAGGTGGCCGCCGTCATCTCCAAGGACATCGCCTCCAGTAAAGTCGTCGAGGTGCCTGCAGCCGTCGCCAAGGCCATCACCGGTGCCTCGAAGGAGGATCGCTCGGTGGTCGCCACGACCGCTGTGGTCTCTGCGATCAAGTCCCACCCCTCCACCGTGGCTGCCACGGTGACCGCAGCCGTCAAGGCCGCACCCGAGGCGGTTGACGCAATTGTTAACGCCGCCCTCGAGGTCGCCCCGAACAGTGCGCTGACCATCGTGAGCGCCGCCGCTGAGGGAGCTCCTGAGCGCGCTGACCAGATCGCCGCCGTGGCTTCGAGGAAGATGCCGACCCGCTCTGCCTCCTTCGAGCGCGAGGTCGCCTCGGTCCGCGGTCGTCGCCTCGTCTCCGCCGCTGCAGGCCTGACCTCCGGTCAGGTTCAGCAGACCCCTCTGAACATCCCTCCAAGCGCTGCTCCGGCCTCCGTGAACTCCTATGCAGTGTCCGGCGGCGCCTCTGGCCGGCCTTGATTCGGAGTTCGAGATTCTTATTGAACAGGGCCCGCCATCCGGCGGGCCTTTTTCTTTTCCGGATTCAAGTCGGGATCGACCACAGGGTGAGTCTGGATCTGCCTCGTCTTTTGGGAGTGCCGATCAGCCCGGCGATCCACCGAGGCAACGCGAGGGCCACCGGTCAGCCCACGGAGAAATCCAAGGGCTGGTCCCGCTTGCCATCGCTGGGTTCAGGAGATCAACGCCTTGGAGGCGCCACTTCGCGGATGGCAGCACCTTGGTCCTCGCCCAGGACAAGGAGGGCAAACCGCTCCACCGATGAAACCTCGGAGGGCTGGATGGCCTGGTAGGTCCCAGGCTCCGCAGCAGCCGTGACCGGAACGGGGCGACTGGTTGGATCCTCGTTGAGGCTGGAATAATCAAAACGCCCTCTGAGATCGGTGTAGCCATCCCTGTAGAATCGGATCACCCCTCCCGGGAGTCGGGCGAAGACCTTCACATAGGCCTTCGGGATCCCCTTCCCGGATCCGGATTCCCCGACATCCAGGTATCCATGGTTCTCCGCGACCAGAAGTTCAAAGGAACTGGAGTGATGAGCAATGGCGCGACTGCGCCCCCCACCCACCACCTCCACCAGCACATTGGCCTTCACGAAACGGTAGGGAAGCGGAATCTCCATGGACTCCCTGCCCTTCGCCAACCGGACCACGAGAGACTCCGTCGGCCGGATGATCCCAAACCGGGCGGAATCCTGGGTCGCAAAGGGACTGCTGCTGAACAGGAACTCCGGATCCATCAGATAGAAGTTGATCCGCACCTCAGCCAGGTTGCGCCAGGAAAGCTGGAGCGCCTTGCCCGAGACCTGGAACTCGAAGGTGGATTCCGCAGCTGCCAGACGCGCCTCCTCCCGATCACGGTCATCGGGTCCGACACTCCGATTGCCCCCGCGTGCCTCGACCCCATCGATCTGGGCGAGGACCTCCCTGAACCGGGTGCGCCAACGGTCCACCGGATGGTCGGCATGACGCTTGGCCATCGACCTTGCCCCCGACAGATCCGATTCGTACAGGCTGGCGTAGCATTTGACGTAGTCGTACTGCAGCCGGTTGTCGACGGCCTCCGGATTGACGGCCTTGAGCCGAGCCAACGCCTCCTCGACCCGGTCCTGGAGAAAGAGATGGTAGACCAGCGCCAGGTTGTCCGAGGGACTGAGGGACTTTCGATACGAGAGAATGCCGAACAGCCTCTGGTACTGGGCCCGCTGGGCTGCGTTGTCGATACGGCGTTCGGCACCGACACGGTGGGCACGTGGATTCGTGAGCGGTGCATACTCGAGATGCTCGTAGGCGTGCCGTTCAACGGGATCAATTACGAGCACTGGGCTTTCCAGGGCGTCACCACACTGGGCGATGAACCCGTCCTGGTGCCTCAGCCATTCACGGAGTGCCAAGGTGTCATTGTGCACCAGCCCATACCGGAATACCGGCTCACTCCAGACATGCCTTTGAACCAGCAGAGCAGTCAGCTTCCTTAGGAATCCAGAACTCTCACGACAGCGCCATGCCACCCGCTCCAGATCGATGCGGGCGAGATTGGTGGATCCAAGGTAGGCAAACACCTCATCCTCGCTCCCCTGCTGGGAGACATAGTCCCAGGTGGTCTTGTCGACTACGCTGAGCCGTCGCACCGCCTGGAACACGGTTGGCACCGCAGCTCCCACAGACCGGTCGGCCATCGACGCCCGGGCAGGCATATGATGACGATCCGCCTCCGGTGCCGGGAAGTAGAACTGGTACTCGAAGGTCCGGGTTGAATAGGGCTCCAACCGGGTCAACCGGCTCCAGGTGGACCGGCTTCCGCTCAATGGAAGGGCGCCCTGGGGGATCTGGGTCAGCAGGTCGAGCCTCACGGGATCGGCCTCCGGATTGCTCACAACAACCCGCGATCCATAGGCGACCCCACTGAGAAACTCACCGGTCACGGGACGCGGGCCCCGGTCTGCTCCGGGCGGGCCCTCCTGGGATCCCGGACGGAAGAACGATTCGCTGACCAGGATGCGGGCTCCCTTTCCTTCGGCGGTCTCCAGTGCGGGCTGGACGCGTCGACGGAAGACGAGGGCAGGACCCGCCAACTGGATCCGGACCCGGGTGCCGGTCCGCTCGATCTGATGCCGTGGAGCCTCGAACGGAAGATCCAGAAGCGCCAGGGCGACGAACATCTCCGCAAAATTCCGATGCGCCTCAACGATCCGGGGCGACACGAACGGTGCCTTCCCATCCCATGCAGCGACATCACGCCAGAATCCATTCACCGGGATCATCGAGGCCTCCTGCTCCCGAAGCGGTCGATGATAGTAGTTGTTCTCCGCCCACTCGCGGGTCGGACCCTGCGGCTGATGGTAGGCCTGACGCACCACGTTATCCCGGAGCCGTTCCACCTCCTCGCCACGAAGTTCCATCAGCGCCCTCGAATCGCCGGCTTTGCGAAAGTACAAATCCGTCTCGGCCCTTCCATTCTTGGACTTGGACCGTTCCAACAATTTGTTGTCCTGGAGGGCGAGGGAATCCCTTCCGAAAAGACGGGACTCATTCCGGTCCAGACCCCGTCCCCCCCGTCCCCCTGCGATAGCCCCAAACGAATCGACCGGTCCATCAAAGGCCACCGGCATGTTGCCGGTCGGGAGCGCCGTCAGGGCCTTCGGCTTGGACGCCAGGTCGAGTGACCGGCCACGGAGCGCGGTCTCGAACCACTCGAGGGACTGCTCCGGATCGGGTTTCTGGTTCTCCCAGAGTTCCTGCAGATGTCGACGTCCGGCCTCCGATTCCCCGGGCAGCTGACGCGTCAACAATGCCCGCTCCGCGGCGTTGAGCCTCCCATAGGACCAGGGTGACAGAAACCGCGTCAGATCGCGGCCCAGCAGCAGGTCATCGAGGAATGTCGGATCCTTCTTGTTCCGGAGATAGGGCTCCACGACGTCCTTGAAGAACTTCGGGTCCTTCCGGCTGAGGAAGAGATTCAACTCGTGGCAGGCGAATTCACTGTAGCGGCTCCGACGTTCCTCGGCGGACAGCCCGGGCCAGCGGAGGGCCCATTCGAATTTCTCGAGGCTTGGATCGCCTCCGCTGAGGGCGAGCAGGAGTCCATGAATCGAGGACAGGGTGTCGTACATCTCGAAGTCCTCCACGGTGATGTCCGGGATCTCGATCACAGCCCCTGCCTGCAGGGCGAGCGACTCCCGCATCTCCGTCATCGGCCGGGAGGGATCGAGCGGCTCGGCCAGGCGCATGTCCCGGAAAGCGGTGGTCCGCTCGGGCAGCCGGATTGTCCTCCAGACAGCATCGGTGAGGTTCTCCACATAGACCTGAACCACGGACCGGTCGCCAAGCTCCGTCACGGGAACCCTGACGACTCCATTGGTGTCGGGGCGAAGGTTGAAGAGTCCCGGTGCCGGCCGAGCGAGGAAATCGAGGCTGGACTCAGGTTCAGGCGCCACGCGTTCCGCCGCTTCGCGCTTGAGGGCCGCGGTGCGGGGGAGTCCCTCGACAGCCCCAGCCATCGCCTGCGGGGCCTCGGTAGCGGTCAGGGCCGACGTGCCCGACTCCGTGGTGCGCAGTTCCCAAGGGTTCAGGATCAGACCCGGTCTCTGGAGCAGATTCCCGGGATACTTCGCGGCATAGCGCCGTTCGAGAATGTACCGATATTCGTCTCCGATGCGCCTGCCGCTCGTATACAGGTTGGGCAGCCAGTCCGGCGTCGCCAGGCCCAACCCGGGACGGGAGAACTCCCCGAGGTCCGTCCAAAGGCCCCCGACCGGGTCGAAGCGCGTGGCGACGACATGGACCCGGGTGAAGGGATCCCAGTCCGACAGTCGGATCGACAGGCCGTCCGCGGAGGCTTCCGTCGAGACGATCCTAATGGATCGTCCTACACGTCGTTCGATCGATCGGCTGGCACCCACGACCCAATCGCCCACCGGCTTGCCGGCGACGATCCGGATCGGGATGGGACCGGAGGAGCTGGGCTGCACCTCGAGGGAATAGTCACCAGCCTCGGGTTGTCCAAGATCCAGGATGCCGTCCTTCACCGCGATCCGTGCGGAATGGTCCGCAACGAAAATACCGCCACGCAGCTCAAGCAGGGATACGGAGCGAGCCTCCGCCCCCTCGGGCAGGGGAATCTGGATGCGTTCAGCGGCCGCGACCTGAATGCCCTCCGGCCACGTCTGTTGTGACTCCATCAACGGCCACACCCGTGCGGGACCTCCGGGCAGTTTTGCGACCACCTGTCGGACCCCTTCGAGGGTGCCGAGCTGGATCCGTCCGGATTCATCCGAGCTCAGCGAGAGCACCTCGGGCTGCTGGAAACCGCGGCGGAAGATCTGAACCTCGACGATCTGATCCGGGATCGCCTCACCATTGCGGCCGAGGATGTCCAGGCGATGGGCCCCAACCGTCGGTGTGAGGAAGACATCGGCGATGAGAGCCGTCCTCTGAATGCCATTCAGGGTCCAGTCCCTCTGGGCCTCGAGACGGATCTTCTGGCCCACCTGGGTCAGCGAATCCATCTCGCCACGGAGTTCGACCGTGAGACGGGCCAGCCGGTTGGGTGTGCGTATGGGGTGGAGGAACAGGCTTTCCGTTTCCAGCTTCAGGGAGCGGATTTCTGCGGTGGACACCACGCCATCGAGGGTTTCGGTCCGGAGCGTCAACCTGGGATTCCTGAGAAGCCCCAGGGCCACCGGGGTCTTTCCGGAAAACAGCGTGGCCCGCACCGCCAGAGTGGCCTCCTGTCCCGGCAGCACCTGTTCACGATCCAGATGGAACCGGGCCTCGAGCCGATAGGTCTCTGCAGGATGGTCGAAGGAGACGAGGCTCGCGAACGCCGCATCGGCATCGGCCAGCACGAGCTGCCGGCGGCCGGGTTCCCGGGTGAACGGAATCAGGATCCGACCGTCCTTTTCCGGATCGAAACGGCGCCCATCAAGCCATGCTGAAACTCCCCGGAGCGGCTGGTGTGCCTCGTCGATCGGGGTGATCCACTCCCCGGCTGCGCCGGTCTGCTGAACGAGTGAGTATTGCCCTTTGCGAAGGAGGGCCCTTGAGGATCTCCCGCCGGCGATGACCTCGACGATCCAGGCTCCTCGACGCCCCTTAAGCTCCGGAAATCTCAGGGTCTTGACCACCCTGCGGAATGGCGAGGCATCCCCGCTGAGCGTCTGCTCGGAATTGGCGACGAGGCCGTCCAGATTGAGATCCGTGTTGAGCTGTCGGTTCTGCGTGGTGAAGAAGCCGAGCGTGTTGATCTCGAAGAGTCGAACGAGGACCTGGGGCGCGTTCTTCAGGACCACATCGAGTGAGACCTCCTCCGCAGGGGACAGCACTACGGGACTGTTCGCAGGAAACTCCACATCGACCCGGTCACGCAGCAACTGATACGCAGCGGGAGAGAGAAGCGAGGCCCACCGTTCCGGGTCTGGTGCGCCCGCTGTGATCTTGGCCTCGGCGAACACCGGCTTGAGCCAGTCCTCGTTCAGCCACTCCGACCAAGGCTCCCACGACACATCCTCCCGGGCGAACTGCAACAGGTAGTCGCGGACCAAGGCGTCATCCGATCCGATCGGCCCCGAGCCGATGAGATCGAACGTCGCATTGAGGTCGACCCCTCGACTCTGCGCCTGGGACTCCTCGAGGAACCGAGGGCTCATGTAGACCGCCGGACGAGGCAGCTTGAGATACTCGATGAACCGGTTGCGGTCCCACCCCCCCCTGGAGCGGTCGAAAACGAGACGCGCATGGAGGATGTGGGCCTTGAGAGAGTTGAATGAGGACGGCAATGGCTTCACGGCACTCCAGAGCCGCTCCAGCCACGCCTCGCGGACCTGTGGTTCCATCACCGGGCTGGAATCCGCCGAGGGGGCGAGCTTCCGGAGTCGGGTGAGAACGAATTCCGGCTGCCGGCCGAGTTCAGGCATGGCCTTCTGCAGGGCGTCCAACTGGTCGGGCAGGAGCTGCCGGTGAAGGGCATGCTGTCCCAAACCACGGCTTCCCGAGGCCTTGAGATCGGCAACAACAGCGTCGACCAGCCCCGGCAGGTCGGGACGCTGGAGCTGTGACAGGACGTGACGGCGCTGGGCCGGATTGAGAGGCACGCCATCACGGAGAAGCGAGGGGTACTCGGAAGGATCCAGTCCCTCGAGTGCATCACGCTCAAGGACCTTCCGCAGGAATTCCGCCCGGGCGATCCGGGCAGGATCGAGGGACGTGGGGAGGGTCGGCTTCTGATCGGGGACGACCCGCACATGATCGAGGAAAGGACCGAGTCGTTCCCGCAGCCACCGGAGGGTTCGATCGGGATCGGTGTCATAGGCCAGCAGGGCCTGGCGGTTCTCGATCACCCGTCGCCTCGCGGATTCCGGGAATCGGGTGGCCCAACTTCCAAGGAGGGCCTTCAGCCGATCCACCTGACCTGTCTGCTCGTAGTGGAGCGCATGGAAGTGGTAGTAGTCCTCAGTCCCGGGCACGAGCTGGTCGAGGACCGCGGCCCGGTCGGGCGCGAGTGCAAATCGCTCGATGAATCCAATCTCATTCTCGGCAGCCAGGGGAGGGACCCCCAGCAAGAGGCTCAGGAATCTCAGTCGGCGGAAAGTGTTCATGGTATCGGAGGACGCACGGATTCCGGAGGCGGAACGGCTGTGTCCGGGATCCGGTCAGGGGATAGGTCCAAACGCGCTGACACGCCAGCGCAGACCTCGCCAACCGGGCGCGGCAGCGCGGGTGATCGACTAGTCAAGAAGGGGCCACAGCTCGCGGAACGCCCGCTGGGCGGATCGGTCGGGGATGTCCTCGAGCGCGGGATTCTCAAGGAAGCGCGGCGCATAGGCCGCATCCAGGCCAAAGACCCGGACCGTCTGGTGCTCCACCTCGAAGAAGGCCCGCCACGCACCACATCCAATTTCCCATCGGATCCCGCCGCGTCGACGGATCCGCCGGGAGCGGTGCGGATGGGGATCGCGGGACAGCAGCTCGATCATGCGGGGCCTGAAGTCGATGCTCCAGTGTTCCTGGAGCCAAGCGGCCTGGGTCTGGGCGAGGGGTTCCAGAACCACGGTGAAGCGGGGTGGCTCGGCGAAGGAGGCCTCGACCACGTCATGCCAGCCTGCACTGGAGGACGGAAAGGCATCGTAGTCGGGAATGTAGGGTTTGATGTCGAAGACAGGAGTGCCATCGACCAGGTCACAGGGACCGATCCGGAGATGGCGCCCCTCGATGCCGAGCAGGGTGACAGGGGTCAGGCCCAAGGGGTTAGGGCGATACGGACATCGGGTGGCAAAGACTCCACGGCGCTGTGCCGGACCTCGCGGCGGGAGCACGAGCGGACGCCAGCCTTCATTCCGGTGGAACCACCAGATCAACCAGATCCGTTCGAACCCCTCGAGATCCCGCAGGGCCAGACTCGGTTCCACGGACCCGACCAGTTCGAGGATGCTGTCTCCGGGATCGGCGTCCGACGGCTGATGACCGGCCTGGAACTTCACCTGTTTCCCGGAGCGGATGAATCCGATGGGCTGGAGGGTGAGTTCGGGCGGCACGCGGGGGTTATGGCAGAACCTCCTGCGGGCTGGCCACTGGGTTCGATCGGAACGCGGTGGCCCAAGGCCAGGACCCGGGATTCGCCCGGGCAGCAAAAAGCCCCGCCTGAGGGAGGGGCTTTCGTTGAAAATCGCGTGACTAGGTCCCGGTCAGCGGCTCGACGCAGGCGGGGTAAGCAGCACGAACACGCCGCGTCGGTTCTTGGCGTAGGCCTCCTCGGTATTGTCCACGACGGCAGGCTTCTCCTTGCCGTAGCTGATCGTGGTGACGCGGTCACCACTGATACCCAGAGACATCAGCTTGTCGCGAACCGCAAGCGCCCGGCGCTCGCCCAGGGCGAGATTGTATTCCTCGGTACCGCGGTCATCGCAGTGGCCCTCGATCAGGAGGTTGTTGGAGGTATTGGCCTTCAGGTAGTCCGCAACGCGGGCGATGTTCGCCGCGTACTGGGGCTTCACGTTAGACTTGTCGAAGTCGAAATAGACGGTGTCCGTCGCGAACTTCTCACGATCCTGGACGAAGTTCCGGGGGTCGAGGTCGTTGGGAAGACCCGTGGTGCCGGGTGTGTCGGTTCCCGTGCCATTCCCGGGCCCACCAAGAGTCCCGGTGCCGACACCATTTCCCGGAGTCAGCGGAATCTCACCCACCGGCCCGGCCGATCCGGACTGACCCGCGGGCAGCGGGGTCAAACCCTTTGGTTTCCGGGAGCAACCGGCGGCACCTCCGAGGAGGCAGGCGGCCGTGACGAGGAGGAGGACTCGGGACAGGGAGAACTTCATGGATCAGCCTTGGAATGCGCGAAGGAATAGGGAGGATCTCACTTGGACCAACTGGCTTGCGAGCACCCCCCCGAAATACGAGCCAAATCCTTGACGTGCTTGGAAGGCACGTCAAGCAGCGACAGTCGCCGTTCACCACCCACACGACGGGTGAAGACCAATGTGCGGGAATTTGGGGACCACGACGGATCCTCACCCGCTGCCTTCGCTTCCGCACTGCCCCCGCTGGCAGGCATCACGTAGATCGTGAACTCACCCGCGGCCCGGGTGAAGGCGATCCACTGGCCGTCCGGCGACCAGTCAGGCTCCGTGCACTGGGTGACGCCCCCGGTGTTGAGCCGTTTCATGGCTCCCCCGGAGGCCGGGATGGTGTAGAGGGAAGGGCGCCCTCCCTCGGCCGAGGTGAAACAGATCGTCCGACCGTCCGGAGACCAGCAGGGGGAGGCTTCAAGTTCCTTGGTGGTGGTCAGCTGACGGAGACCGCTCCCATCCACATTGGCCAGCCACAGATCCGGGCTGCCACCCCGGCTCAGAACCATGACCACCTTGCTGCCATCCGGGGAGACGGCAGGGCTGGAGCTTGTGCCGGGGAACGAGAACACGCGAGTGCGGCTCCCACTTCGTAGATCCTGGAGATAGATTTCCGGCCGGGACCCCCTGAACGAGGTGTAGAAGAGCTTGAGCTGCCCAGGCACCCAGGAGGGACCGAACGAGATCGATCCATCGCCGGTGAGAGCGACGGCGTTGGCACCGTCACAGTCAGAGGCCCAGATCTCCGAGACGAGCTCCCCTCGCACGTTGCGTCCGCCCGGGAGGTTCCGGAAGGCGATCTTGGTGCCGGCGATCCCCGGGATCTGGAGCAGCGACTTCACCACGTTATTCGCCAGAGCATGGGCCTGGGCCCGCGGGGATCCACCCGGGTAGGCCCGGGAGAACAACACCTGTTGGGTGTTGACGTCGGATAATGCGCCACGGACCTCACCCTGTCCCGATCCGGCGAGCCGATATTGGGGGGCAGCCCCGCTATTGACCTCAAACCCCACCACAAAAAGGTCGAATTCGAGGATCTTGCGCACCTCGTCAGAATAACCCGTGACCGAAATGGGAATGGTTCGAACCGCCCCCTTTGTGATCGTGACACCACCATCCTGGGCGGCGGCTAGGAGCGAGAGGGTGACCGAGAGGATCACGGCGGCGGTATGGGCGAACGGGGCACTGAGGAATCCAGGCTTCATAGGGATGCTGAGGCTTCGAGGACAAACTTCACGGGGACGACCAGGCGGGACTCGTTGAACTCCTCGGGCAGCGGCCGGAGTTTCCGGTTGCGACGGAAGATCTCCTCCACCGAGGCGTCCAGGGAATGGACGCCTGAGGAGCGCTTGATGGTCACATCGAGGACCGTCCCATCCTTGGAGATGGTCAACTGGACACCCACCCACTCGTTGCCCGAGGTGGTGGTGGCCGGGCGGCGCCATTGCTGGTAGAGGAATGTCTGGAGCCAGGAGGTATAGGGTGCGTAGGCGGCACCCCCGGGGCCGGGCATCTCGATCTTGGTCGAACCCCCGACATTCTGGGAGACGCCGGCAGCGGCCCCGGAGAACCGGGCGGCCAGCTTCTGGGCCGATGCGGCCCGTTGCTGTTGCGCACGAGCCTCAGCGGCCGCGGCCTCCTTGGCCTCCTTGGCTTCCCGGGCATCCCGCGCCTCCTGCTCCGCCTTCTTCCGATCCGACGCATTCACCTTACGGACCTGGCTGCTCACCTGGATCTTGGTCGGGGTCTTCTCGGGCTTGCGCGCCGTGTCGACATCCTGGGCCTTGGCCGTGGGGCGGATTCCCTTCGAGACCTCGACCTTGGGCTCAGGTTCCACGGTCTTGGTGGGTGCCGGCTCGGCTTTCGGCTCCGGGGGGGCGGGCTTCACCGGAGGTTCCACCGGCTTCGGCTCAACACGGGGAACCTCGGTCACGGGAGGCGCCTGGGGACGCGTCGACGGGGCAGGCGGAGGGGTGCCCTCGACTGCGGCGAGCGGACGAGGATTGGGTGTCCCACCCCCGATCTGGGTACCCATGGTGAGCTTGAGATCGGTGGGGATGATTTCCAGGAATGGAACCTCCGGCTGAACAACCTTCTTCGCGGTCAGTCCCCCCACCAGGATCACCAGCGTCAGCAGGGCGGCATGGCCCACTGCCGATCCTGCCAAGGTGCGCTGGAAGAGGCGATCCACGGTCAGCGTCCTCCCTGGGTGTCGGTGGCGATGTCGAACCGGGTGACCCCGTTCCGACGGCAGACCTCGATGATGTTGACCGGGAGTTCGAACTTCCCGGCACGGTCCGCCCGGATCCGAACCACCATGTTCGGGTTCTTCCGGTATTCCTCGACCAGCCGCGATTCGAGCAGCCGAAGGTCCGCCCCGAGGGCCCGTCCACGGAGGTAGTAGACGCCATCGGGACGAGCCTCGACCACCACCACGTCATCCTGCTTCGCGGTGGCCTTGTTCGATCCGCCCACAGGGAGCTTGAGGCCGATGGACTGCTCCATCAGCGGGGTGGTGATGATGAAGATGATCAGCAGGACGAAGGCGAGGTCCAGCAGGGGGGTGACGTTGATATCGTTCAACGTCACCAGCGAGTTGCGTTGGGAGAAACGGCGCATGCGGACAAGGGTGCTGACCGGTCTCGGTGGAGGATTATTCGTCCTTCAGGAATTCCGTCTCCATGCGCGAGGCCAACGCCTGGGCGAAGTTGTCGAGCTCCACCGTGTGCACCCGGAGCGTATGGACGAGCCAGTTGTAGCCAAACATGGATGGGATGGCGACCAAGAGGCCCGCCACGGTGGTCACGAGGGCGGCGGACACGCCGGGGGCCATGACGGCAAGATCCGCCCTCGCCCCGGCCTGGGCGGCCACCGCCACGCCGCCGAAGGCATCCATGACGCCCCACACGGTGCCCAGCAGCCCGAGAAACGGAGCTCCGCTGACCGCCACGGCAAGCAGAACCAGTCCGGACTCGAGCCGCAGGGATTCGCGGGCCACCGAACCCTCGAGGGACCGCTTTACATGCTCCACCCCTTTGAGAGTGGCATGGACCCTCCGGGTTCCATCCGGGGCCTGGAGATGCCCCTCGAGGTCGTTGCAGCCATCCAGATACACGGAGAACAGGGGACAGCCATCCACCTGCAGCTTGCGATCGAAGATGGCGAGGACGGACTTCTGCTGGCGGAACTCGGCCTCGAAGTAGTGGTTGAGGCGCTGGGCCCGGCGCATCTGGAGGGCTTTCGAAGCCATCACCGACCAGGCGAAGACCGAGAAGATCAGGAGGATGACGATGATGACCTTGGCCTCAGGCGTCGCCTGGTTCCAAATATAGGTCAGCGTGAAACCACCCTGTTGGGCAGCCAGCAGACCGGGGATGTAATTCATCGTTCCGTGGTTCTCTCAATGTCCTCCAACGCGCAAAGCCGATTTAATCGCGGGCCCGACTCCGGTCAAAGCTTTACTTCCCAGCGCACGGGCGTTCCCCGATTCAGGACTGCATCCAGTCGCCCCGGTCGCCCGGCGACACTCAACGGCGACGACGGCGATGGAACTCAAGGAATCCACGGTGGGCGGCGGACTCCAGCCGCCAGTGCTCCACCAGGGACTCAAATGCCTGAAGCGTCTGGGGTCTCAGATGATGCTCCATGTCCTCAACATCGTCAGCCACTACCTCGGCGGCCAGGCCGAGCATCTGGAGGAGCTCGGTGAGGATCCGGTGCCGGTGTCGGATGTGCCTGGCCACCGAGGCCCCTTCGCGGGTCAGCGTGAAGCCGCGGTAGCGTTCGTAGTTCAGGTAGCCCCGCTTGGCGAGGCGTCGCACCATGTTGGAGACCGTGGAGCGGCTCAGCTGAAGCGCCTCGGCGATGTCGGTAACACGGGCATACCCCTTGGAATCGACCAGGTCCTGGATGCGCTCAAGATGGTCCTCCGTGGACTCCGATCTCAGAGGGGCCATCCGGGCCGCGCGGCGCGTCTTCGCTGGCATTCCGGTGGGCTACCAGAAGCCCAACCCCGTGCCAAGGCCGGATGTTTTGGGGAGCCGGATTTGTTTTACCCTCAAACATTTCATTTTGACCCTCACTTTCCCGTGCGGTATCAATCACCCCGGTGAAGACTCCCATCGAAACCATGCCGTCGTGGCGGGTGGCCTCCGGCCAGTGCTGCCGCCTCTGGGCCGCAACGGGGCTTTTGCTGATGGTGCTGGTCCTGCCGGGCTGTAGCCGCGGGAGTGACGACTCGCCCACGGGGGGGTCGAACCGCACCGGGCCCAAGCGCATCCTGACGACCTTCACGATCCTGCAGGACATGGCCCGGAACGTGGCCGGTACCAATGCCGTGGTGGAATCCATCACCAAACCCGGGGCCGAGATCCACGAGTACGAGCCCACACCGGGTGACGTGGTGAAGGCTCAGCATGCGGATCTGGTCCTGTGGAACGGGCTGGGGCTGGAGCGGTGGTTCGAGCGCTTCTTCGGGAACCTCAAGAGTGTCCCGGAAGCGGTGCTTTCAGAGGGAATCTCACCGATCGGCATCACGGAAGGCGCTTACTCGGGAAAGCCGAATCCCCATGCCTGGATGTCCCCAACCCATGCGCTCCGCTACGTCGAGAACATCCGGAAGGCTCTCGTGAGGCTCGATCCGGAACATGCCGATGCCTACACAGCCAATGCCGCGGCCTATTCGGAGCGGATCCGCGCCATCGACGAGCCGCTGCGCCGGCGTCTCGGCTCGATCCCGGCGGATCGGCGCTGGCTGGTCACCAGCGAAGGGGCGTTTCCGTACCTTGCCCGGGACTACAGGCTCAGGGAGCTCTACCTGTGGCCGATCAACGCGGACGAGGAGGCAACCCCGCAGCAGGTCCGAAAGGTCATCGACCGCGTCCGGTCTGAACGCATTCCCGCCGTCTTCAGCGAGAGCACGATCAGCGACAAGGCCATGCGCCAGGTCGCTCGGGAGACCGGCGCCCGGTTCGGTGGGATCCTCCATGTGGATTCGCTGACCGACGAAGGCGGCGCTGTCCCGACCTACCTCCAGCTGCTGCAGACCAATGCGGACACCCTCGTCCGGGGCCTGGCCGGGAGCCCAACGCCATGACACCCTCGGCTCCGTCCCAGCACCCCTTCGACCTCGCGGTCGACCATGTCACGGTCACCTACCGGAGTGGCCATGTGGCCGTGCGCGATGCCAGCTTCCGTCTCGAATCCGGGACCATCTGCGGGCTGGTCGGCGTGAACGGCAGCGGCAAATCGACCCTCTTCAAGACCATCATGGGATTCCTGAGCCCGGATTCAGGCTCGGTCTCCATCGGGGGGCGGTCGATCCGGGAAGCCCAATCGAGGAACTGGGTCGCCTATGTGCCGCAGTCGGAGGAGGTGGATTGGACCTTTCCCGTGACGGTCTGGGACGTGGTGATGATGGGGCGGTATGGCCACATGAACCTGCTCCGCATCCCGGCTGCCCGGGACCGCAGCAAGGTGGAGGAAAGCCTCCGGAGGGTGGACCTCTGGGAGCTCCGGGACCGGCAGATCGGCGAACTGTCGGGCGGACAGAAGAAGCGGGCCTTCCTGGCCCGGTCCCTCGCACAGGAAGGGCGCGTCATCTTGCTTGACGAGCCCTTCACCGGGGTCGATGTCCGGACCGAGGCCGCGATCATCCAGCTCCTCAAGGAACTGAGGGACGCCGGGCAGATCCTCTTGGTGTCGACCCACAACCTCGGATCGGTCCCGGAGTTCTGCGACCACGCGGTGATCATCCAGCAATCGATCGTCGCCGCAGGCCCCCTTGTGGAGACCTTCACCGAGCAGAATCTCGCGAAGGCATTCGGGGGAGTCCTGAGACACTTCCGATTCGACCAATCCACGGTCCAGCCCCACGACAACCACCGCATCACGGTATTGACCGACGACGAGCGGCCCCTCGTGTTCGGCAAGGATGGACACCTGGAGTTCACCGAACGCCGGGAGCACGAGGACATTGTCCGGGAAAGGACCCTCCCGGGGGATGAACCATGATGGAGTCCCTGCTCACGCCGTTCGGATACGAGTACCTGGTTCGGGCGCTCTGGGTATGTGCGCTCGTCGGCGGGGTCGGAGGGCTGCTGTCGTGCTTCGTGACCCTGAAGGGATGGTCCCTGATGGGGGACGCACTGTCCCATGCGGTGGTTCCAGGCGTCGCGGTCGCCGGCATCCTTGGACTCCCCTTCTCGGTGGGTGCGGCGTTCGCCGCGATGCTTGCCACCGCGGGCATGGGCTTCCTCAGGGCCCGTACGCCCCTGAGGGAGGATGCGGTCATCGGCATCGTGTTCACGACCTTCTTCGCGCTGGGCCTGCTGCTGCTCTCCCTGCGCCCCGCCGGCATCAACCTCCGCACGATCGTGTTCGGAAACGTCCTTGGGATCGACCCGGCCGACAGCCGTCAGCTTGTCGCGATCTCGTTCGGGACGCTGGCGATCCTCGCCGTTCGGTGGCGTGATCTGGTCCTGTTCTGCTTCGACACGAACCAGGCCCGGTCCATCGGACTGAACACCGCCGTGCTGCACGGCACCCTGCTCACGCTTCTCTCGGCAACCGCCGTGGCCTCGCTCCAGACGGTCGGTGCCGTCCTCGTGGTGGCCACCCTGGTCACACCCGGGGCGACGGCCTATCTGCTCACGGACCGTTTTGGTCGGATGCTGATCCTCTCCGGGACACTGGGCGCCTCGACCGCCGCCTGCGGGGCCTACCTGAGCTACTTCGTGGACGGATCGACCGGCGGCTGCATCGTGGTCCTCCAGACCGCGGGATTCCTGGCCGCCTGGGTGTTCGCCCCCCGGCACGGCCTCCTCGGGAACCGGTGGCGGCGTGGATGGCGTAGGACGGGAGGAACCCCGTGAGCTGGTCGTCCCCCTTCGAGCACGAGTTCATGAGGACCGCACTGCTCATGGCGGTGATGGTCGGCACGGTCTGCGCGGTCTTCTCCTGCTTCTTGGTCCTGAAGGGTTGGTCGCTGATGGGGGACGCTGTCGCCCATGCCGTCCTTCCGGGAATCGTGATCGCCTACTGGGCAGGTCTACCACTCAGTATAGGCGCCTTCGCCTCCGGTCTCCTCTGCGCCGTCGGCTCGGGCTACATCCGGAGCCGAAGCCGGGTGAAGGAGGACACCGTCCTGGGCGTGGTCTTCACCGGCTTGTTCGGACTCGGGCTCGTCCTCTTCACGAAGGTCGAGTCCGACCAGCACCTCAACCACATCCTGTTCGGCAACCTCCTGGGCATCCCGAGGGCGGAGCTGATGTGGACTTGGACCACCGGGATCCTGACCCTCGCCATCATCACCCTGAGGCACCGGGATCTGCTTCTGTTCTGCTTCGACTCGGGGCAGGCGCGGAGCATCGGGCTGAGCCCTGCCCGGCTCAATCTCATCCTGCTGGGGCTCCTGGCCCTGACGATCGTCACGGCGCTGCAGGCAGTCGGGGTGATTCTCGTGGTCGCGATGCTGGTCACCCCGGGCTGCCTGGGCTTCCTCATGGCGGACCGGTTTCCAAGGATGGTGGGGTTTGCGGTGGCCTCGGCGGTTCTCGCCGCGGTCTCGGGAACCTATGTGAGCTTCTTTCTCAACGCGTCGACCGGTGCCTGCATCGTTCTTGCCCAAGCCCTCTTCTTCGGTGCCGCACTCGTTCTTTCTCCCCGAAAGGGACTCGCGATCCTGCATAGGCGGGGTCGCAAGGCTGCGGACCGCGCACCCGATCCACTTCACGGCTGACCCATAGACCAAGGGCCTCACCGCTGCCGGCGACGGACTCCAAAGACATTCCCGACCGGATGCGGGAGGCCAGGATACAGGGGGTTTCTTGGGCGATTCAGGACAGCGCCTCCGATCCATGAGCCCGCGATGGCGAGGGTGGTGGACGCTCCCCCATCCATCCGGATGGCATCCGAAGCGCCCAGCTCGCCGATGAGATCCGACGCCTCATTGGCGTTGAGACCTTCGCTGTATCCGGGCTGCTTTCCGTCCACGACTAGGAAGTAGAGCCACCGTTGGTCGGGAGAGACCCCGACCAGGGTCACGGCGTCCACCTCCGTATTCTCAAAGGTGTTGGTACCCCCTCGCCGCACGACCAGAAATCCACCAGCACCCCACCGGACATCCGGGATCTGACCGGGGACCTGGAGCATGCGGATGCCCCCTTTGGCGTCCACGATCAGGGCATCGAGATTGGAGACCGGGGTCGACCACCACTGTCCGTCCGAGACCGCAAGCCCATCAAGGCGGACTCCGCCACCGGGAAGGATCGGCTCTGGGACGAACGGGGTGGCATTGACGACCGCGACGAGTCCGTTGTTCCTCAGCGTGGAGAGAGGCCAATCGGCCCGGATGCGGCTATCCCCGGCGGGACGTGCCTGGGGGACCACCAGCTCGAGATCCCCTCGACCCAGGTCAAACCTCAGAACATGGCCGCGAATCTGGCGGGGCAGGGACCGGTGGAACCGGCAGTGATCCACCCCGGGTTCACGTGTCGTCCAGGGTTCGAACCCGGGACCTGCCAGAGGCCACGTCTCAAGAAAGGCCGGACCCCGGAGCCCACCCCAGACCAGCCACAGGAAGAACGCCATGCCCGGAGCGAGGAGGGCCGCCAGAAGACGCCAGTAGGGCCGGGGGCGACGATGGGTTCGGTCTCGGCTGCGTCCTCTCATGGTGCTGGATCCCGTCGGGGTCACCAGACCTCGACCGGCCCCTGAGGGACCGGGATGGCGGAGCGTGTGGTACTGGGCGGTGCTTCGTCTGTCGACGCATATCCCAGAGCGAGTGGGGCCGGCCGATACCGGGGCAGGAGATCACCGGTGCCGTCACAGAACTGTGCCCTCCAACGGAGATAGTCCGCGACGATTCCTTGGAACTCCTCCCGGGAGACGAGTCGGACCACCCGCTTGTTGAACTCGGCAACCGGACCGAAGCGCCGCGAGTACCACGGAGCCACCTTCCGGAACATCACGCATCCGTGCTCCTCGCCAAACACCTCGATCATGAGATCCAGATGCCGGTTCATGATGCGGATGCGCTCCTCGAGCCCGGGCTCCGGAGACGCCTCGCCCGTGGCCAGGTGCTGTCGGATCCGCCGAAAGATCCACGGGTCATAGAAGGCGCCCCGCCCGATGCTCACCCCGGCGCAACCGGTCTCGCGCAGCATGCAGGCCGCGGCCTCGGGGGTGGTGACGTCTCCGTTGCCGATGACCGGAATGGACCGGACCGCCTCCACGACCGCGCGGATTCCCCGGAGGTTGACGCAGCCCGAGAAGCCCTGTTCCCGGGTGCGTCCATGGACAAACACGGCCGCCACTCCGGCATCCTCGAGAGCCCGGGCCAGATCCGGTGCGGTCAGATTCTCGTCATCCCATCCCAGCCGCATCTTGGCCGTCACCGGGATCCGCAAGGCCTCCACCATGCTCCGAACCAGACGGGCGGTACGGTCCCGTTCCGTCATCATCGCCGAGCCCCCGCCCACCCGGCAGACCTTGCGGACCGGGCAGCCCATGTTGATGTCGATGGAATGGACGCCCCGTTCCTGGAGGAACACGGCCGCATCACGCATCTCCTCGGGAACCGACCCGAAGAGCTGGACCGCCAGGGGCCGGTCCGTCTCGTGGGTCTCGATGAGCTTCAGAGCCTTGCGATTCCTCTCGAGCAGGGAGCGGGCGTTGACCAGGTCGGTCGTGCAGAGGTCCACTCCGCCCAGCTCCCGGACGACGCGCCGGAACGGGAGATTGGTGTAGCCCGCCAGCGGGGACAGGAAGAGGTTCGAACGGAGCTCGAGCCGGCCGATCCGGAGGGCCGGGGAGGCAGCCGCTTCGGGAAGCGTCTGGGACATCGTCGGGATCACTCGCCCTTGGCGGTGTTCTTCCGGCTCTTTGAGGCGTTCGCCGGGGTCTTGGTCGTCTTCGGCTTCGGCTTCGGAGCGGCCTTGGTGGGCGATTGGGACTTGGGCTGGACCTTGTTCCCCGACTTGGGCCTGACCGGCTCAGGTGGCACCACATTGAGGGTGAACTCGGAGGACCAGACCGACCGACCCACGACGAGAGCCCCGGCCCGGAGGGTGTGGTTGCCGGCTGGGACATTGGCCACCTGGAAGCGCCATCGTCCGTCTGGAGGAACCACCAGGGGATCTCCCAGCGGATCCGAGTACCAGTAAAGCCGCACAACGGATCCCGGATGGGCCAACCCCTCCACGACCAGGGTCTGTCCTGACACGAAGGTCGTGCCCGGTACGGGACTCAGCCACGTCGTGGGCTGGAGCGTTGGCGCCGGCGCGGGTGTCGGACGCGCAGGAGCGACCCGAGGGGTCGGCAGCACGAAGAGTAGGCCTCCGAGCAGGAGGATCAGCACCGGCACAGCCAGATGGGCCGTGTCGAATCCGGGCTCCCAGAGTGAGGGACGGCGTGGTGGAAAGGAGCCCTCCATGCGTCAGTCCCCCTTCTCCGCCTTGAGCGCGGCCAGCTCCGCGGCGAGCTCGTTCCGTTCCCGGGTCATGAGCTCCAGCTCTATGGCCAGCGACTCGTCGCCGCCGCCGGCGGCTGCCGCCTCGCGAAGGCGTTCCAGCTCCCGTTGCCCATCCTCATGGGAACGGGTGGTCGCCAGAAGCTCGGCCTCGATTTCCTGGACCTTCTGCTCCCAGTCGGAAGCCCGACGCTCCTGCTCCCTCAGCGATTCCTTCAGGGTGGTGATTTCCTCGCTCGAGGAGCCATCCTGCGATGACCGGGACTCACCCTGCGCATTCCAACGCTCCTGCAGCTCGACCACCCGCGCCTCGAGCTCGGTGATGGTCTTCCTCGACTGGGCCGCCTGCTGCTGCTCAACCATCAACTCCTGCAATGCCGCGTCATCGGGGCCCGCAACCGGGGTCTTGGATCGGCCCTCAAGCTCCTTCTCGAGACTCCTGCGGGTCGCGTGGGCCGCCTCGAGGTTGGCCTCGGTCTGGGCCAGCCTGCCCTTCAGGGACGCCGACTCCTCGGCCGCCTCGCCAAGCTGGTCGGCGAGCTGCTTCACCTCCTCGATCCGGGCCTTCAGCTTCGTCTCCGCGACGGACATCGACTGGCGGACATCCTCCAACTCGGCCTCGAGGGTGGACCGCCGCTGGGTCTCGGTCGCCAGCTCGGCGGCCCCCTTGGCTTCGCGATCCCGGGATTCCGCCAACGCCGCGATGCTCTCCTGAAGGGCAGTCTCGGCTCTCACCCTCTGTCCAGAGACGGCCTGGAGTTCGGACTCGAGCGCGGTGCGTCGATCCCTCTCCGCGGCGAGCTCGTTGCCAATGCGGGTCTCTACGACCCGGGCCTCTGCAAGCGCCCGCTCCACCGGACCGAGGGCACCCCGGGACTCCAGCAGATTGATCTCCGCCCGGGCCTGTATGTCCTGCGATTCCAACAGACCGGCCTCGACGGTCTCACGACGCTTTGCCTCGGACGCGAGCTCGAGTTCGAGCTCGGCGACACGGCCCAGGCTGGCCTCGTGATCTGCCGTGACCTGGTCCAGATGGGCCTGCAGGCCGGAAACGGCACCGGATTCCGCCCGGAGACGGGCCTCCTGCTCCTCGAGACGCAGGCGAAGGTCGAGGACCTCCCCGGAAAGCGACTCCCTCTCCCGGTTCAGGGAGGCGACTTCCGCCTCGACCGTTGACACCGCGGCCTCAAGAGCCAGCCGCCTTGAATCCAGCTCTGTGTTCTGGCTTTCCAAGGCCGAAAGCTTGCTGCGGGCAGCGGTCAGGAGGGACTCCGAGACCGCCCGCCCCTTCTCACTCGCGTCCAGTTCCGCCAGTTTGGCCTTCAGCTCGGTCTGGCAGCGTCCATGGGCAAAGCGTTCCGAGTCGAGCTCTTCGCCGCGACGTCGGGCGGCATCACGGGCATCCGCCAAGGGTCGACGGAAATACCAGACCTCTAGGACCCACTCGAGGAGGACCCCCAGGAGCAAGGCGATCAGAAGCCATACCACGGGGTGTTGGGCCACGGACTGGATCATAGGCATCAGGGTAACCTCGGTGATGTTATGGAACGGGTGGGAGAAAGGAAGTTGAGAGATGGGATAAACACGTATGCCTGGAGGTATCCCGGCCGCGACGGAAACGACAGTCCACTGGAAGATCGGTGGGGGCAGATATAAGGGTACCCACCTGTGGGGAGGGAATGGCGGACCTGATCCGAACCTCCGGAATCAACGGGCCCGCTGGGTCAGCGCCGCCTTGCCGATGTCGGTGATGACATCCCAGGCAGGTCCCGGGAATTTGTGCATGCCGACCATCACTTCCTCGAATGCCTCGAGGAACCAGCGCACATCGGACTCTCCGATCACGAACGGAGGCAGGAGCTTCACCACGTCGATCGCGTGCCCCGCCACCTGGGTGATAATGTGGTGGCGGCTCATCAGCGGCATCACACAGGCCTGCGGAAACAGGCTCTTGTCGAGGCCATGGCAGATGCCCCAGGCCGTCTTGAGCGTGAGGGACCTTGGGGAGCCGAACTCGATCCCCATCATCAGTCCGCGCCAGCGGACCTCCTTCATGAACTCGAACCGGGGAATCATCGCACGGAGCCCCTCACCCAGCAGGTTGCCCATGCGATCCGCGTTCTGTATCAGTCCCTGCCGGTCGATGACGTCGAGGGCCGCGAGGCCGGCCGCCATCGCGAAGTTGCCCTGGCTGAAGGTGGAGCTGTGCACCACAGACCGCTGCATGCTCGAGAAGACCTTGTCATGGATCCAGCGCTTGCAGAGGACGGCGGCGACCGGGACGAAGCCAGCCGAGAGTGTCTTGGAGAGCACCACGATGTCAGGATCCACTTCCGGACCGTCGTGCGCGATCGCGAGAAATTTCCCGGTGCGGCCCATGCCCGACTGCACTTCGTCGTCGATGAACAGCGCACCGTACTTCCGGCACAGGCGCTGGGCCGCCAGGAGGTATCCTGGGGAACCGATGTAGACCCCCTTGCCCTGGATGGGCTCCACGACGAACGCGGCCACGTCGCCTTTGCGGAGCTCGGCCTCGAGAGCCTCGAGGTTGTTGAATTCGATCATCCGGCATTCAGGAAGATACGGCTCGAATCCTGAACGGAAGCTGTCGTCCCCGTTCACGGAGAGCGCCCCGTAGGTGAGGCCATGATAGGCCTTCTTGCAGTGGATGATGCCTGCCTTTCCGGTGGCGCATTTCGCGTACTTGATGGCCGCCTCGACACCCTCGGCGCCGGAGTTGGCGAAGAAGACCATGTCGAGGTCGTTGGGCATCCGCTTCTTCAGCTCCTCCGCCAGGATTCCCGACAGCAGCGGCGCCTCCATCTTCACAAGACTCGGGTACTCGGCATCGAGGAACTCCTTCAGCACCCGTCGCACATCCGGATGGTTCCGCCCCAGTCCAAACACCCCGTACCCCGACAGCATGTCGAGGTACCGGGTGCCCTCGACGTCCCACAGATACGGGCCCTCGGCACGGACGTAGCAGTGGTCGAACCCGATGGTCTTGAGCGTCTTGACGTTCGCCGGGTTCACATGGGCCGCGTGGAGGTCGTAGTTGCGCCCCTGGTGCTCCTTGAGGAGCGCCACGATGTCCAAGCCCCCGGGGGCCGCCGTCTTTCCGTCGGGATCCATGACCATGACGGATGTATCATCGCGACCGGCTCTCCCGGCAAGTCAAGCATGGCCCGGATTGACCTCTGATGGATCTTGTCGTCCCGGAGAGGCCGGGTGTCTGTGCCCGGTCCGCTGGGCGCCCGTCCCCAACACCATGTTGTCCTGCTGCCGGGATGTCCCGAATGGACCAGCAGGTCCTGTCGGTTTTTGCCCAAAAGCCGCGATCAACACCCTCCAAGGGTCCCCTTCCCATCTTGGCATCCGTCATGCACATGGTTCCCCGTGGAACGAGCACGAGCCCATGCTCTGCAGAAGCCCGTACTACCTGCCGCCCTGGCATTCACGCCTGGGGCACCCTTCCTGCCTTCCACCCCGAACGCGGTCGGCGAACAGGCCGATCGTGACTTCCACTGACACCACTGGCCCGGCGGCCCTGCTTCCACAGGCCGCCGGGTTTTCTTCCAAAGAAGACCGGATCCTCCCCCTTGGAGCCATCTGGACTTTGACGACCCAGGAAGGGGTGTTCAGGGTGTCCCCGTGATTCCACGTCGGTCACCGCGTCTCCTCGTTCCGTGCTGGTGGATCACCCTTCTGCTCCAGGCGGCGGATCCGATCCCGATCAACCAGGACGAGTCCAAAGTTCCCGCCTACACCCTCCCCGACCCTCTTCGCAGTACCGCCGGTGAACCCATCCGCACTGGAGCCGACTGGTCCGGCATGCGTCGCCCCGAGGTGCTGGAGCTCTTCAGGAACCATGTCTATGGAAGGACTCTCGAGTCCCTGCCCCGCAGTGGCTCGACCCTCGTGTCGGATCACCCGCAAGCCCGTGGCGGACGCGCCACGCGTCAACGGATCCGGGTGCCGCTGACCCGTGGACCGGATGGACCGGCGATCGACCTGCTCGTGTATCTTCCGAATTCACGGTCCGGGAAGGTCCCGGTGTTCCTGGGGCTGAATTTCGACGGCAACCATACGGTAACCCTGGAGTCGGACATTCCACTCGCCCCGGGCTGGGTCCCCAACCGCCCCCAGTGGGGCATCACCCACAATGCCGCCACCGAGGCCTCCCGGGGATCGGCTGCCGGACGCTGGCCGATCGACCAGCTGCTGGAGCCGGGCTACGGACTCGCCACGCTGTAGTTTGCGGCGACGTTGAACCCGACCATCCGGAAGGTTGGCGCAAGGGACTCCGGGGGGCGGTGACTTCTCCGGACCTGCAGACTCCGGCTGCGGATGCCTGGGGCGCGATCGGTGCCTGGGCCTGGGGATTGACCCGGGCCCTGGATGCACTGGAAACCCACCCCCGGGTGGACGGGAAGCGCGTGGTTGTGATCGGACATTCCCGACTCGGCAAGACAGCCCTCTGGGCGGGAGCCCAGGACTCGCGGTTCGCGCTCGTGATCTCCAACGAGTCAGGCGAGGGAGGAGCCGCGCTGGCCCGACGCGACTTCGGGGAGACCTTGCTGCGGATCAACACCAGCTTTCCCCATTGGTTCTGCGGTCGGTTCAAGGCCTACAACCACAACATCGCTTCCCTGCCCGTGGATCAGCATGAGCTCATCGCACTCATCGCCCCACGGCCGGTCTACGTCGCCAGCGCCACCGAGGACCTCTGGGCCGATCCGAAGGGCGAATTCCTCGGAGCTCTGGGAGCCGAACCCGTCTATGCCCTGTTCGGGAAGAAGGGACTGGGAACACCGACCCCTCCCCAACCAGACCATCCCGTCGGCGACTGGATCGGCTATCACAACCGGTCCGGGAAGCACGACATCACGGCCTACGATTGGGAGCGGTACATGGACTTCGCCGATCGGCACCTGGGAACCCGCGGGGCGGAGACCCAGTGAGCCCCGTCCGGCGGACTCCAAAACAAAGTGCTCGTCGGCAGGGTCCGCCCTGATCTACAACCCCTCCGGGAAGCGTCCGGGACATTGGGTCCCGCTATCGCTGTAGATGGTTTCACTCCGTGATGTCGAACCCGGTCCCCGGGCGGAAACACCCGGTGGTGGCGAATCCCCGAAACAGACGCGAGCGAGGTGCCCTCCTGCGTTGCCCCGGGTTCCGGGTGCAGGCAGCGCCCAGACTCCGTCACCTAGGAGAAATCACATGAGCATGCCCACATTCGCCGAGCTGGAGATCCCGGCCGACCTGCAGAAGAGCCTCGAACGTCTTGGCATCGAGGAACCCTCCCCGGTGCAGACGGCGGTCCTCCTCGCCCTCAACGCCCGTCGAAGCGCCGTGATCGCGGCACCGGCCCGTTCCGGTCGCGCCACCGGCCTGGCCATCGCGGCGGCCCGCCACGCGGCAGCCTCCTCGTCGGATGGCGTCCGTGCCGTCGTGCTCGCCGGCACGCGGACCCGCGCCCTTCACCTGGCATCGCTGTCAGCATTGCTCGGGAGTGGCAAGAAGAGTCCGACCGTGGCCTGCCTGGTCGCCGGACAGAACCCTGCCCGCCGGGAAGAATCCCTCCAGAAGTCCCCAACGATCCTCGTGGCCACCCCGGGAGCCCTGCGTGGGGAGCTGGTGTCTGGACGGGTCACCCTTGCCCCAGATGGCATCCTTCTGATCGACCGTGCCGACGAACAGCTCGACATCGGACTCGAGGAGGACGTGGAGGCCATCGTGGCCTCGTCGTCCACCGGCAGGACCGTTGTGGCGCTCGCCACCCAGATCACCCGGGACCTCGAGACGCTCACCGCCCGCAGAATGCTAGAGGCGGACCGGCTCGTCTCGGAACCGGTTCCTCCTCCCGGCAACCTCACCTGGTTCGGGGTCGAGCCGGGCGAGAAAGCCGAGGCCGTCTCCCTGATCCTCGACCGGCAGCCGCTGACGAGGGCCATGGTCATCGTCGGCACCCCGGTCGAGGCCGAGACCGTCGCCAACGCCCTCGCGATCGCCGGCTATCCGGCCGAGGCGGTCACCAGCGATGCCACTGCCGCCGCCCGGGAACGGATCTCCAAGCGATTCCGCCAAGGGACCCTCACCGTGGTCGTCGGCACCCTCAGGTCGCTCGTCGGCGCGGAGCTCGAGCCCGGGGATGCATTGATCCACTGGGGCTGGCCTCTCGACGACAACGCGTTCGCCGAGGCCCAGGCCCTCTGCCGTACGGGCGGCCCCATATTCGCGCTCGCCGCGGGTCGGGAACAGGTCCGGGCCCGATCCGTCTCCCGACGCGGATCCCCCGTCCGCTTCGGTCGGATCCCCCTCCTGGGTGAGCCCTCCGAGCTGAGACACCAGGCCAATGTGGGCCGGATCCGCGAGGCCCTTGCAGATCGCAACCCGGCTGCCTGCCGGTCGGTCGTCGACCAGCTCGTCTCCGAAGGATTCGATCCCATGGTCATCGCCGGTGCGGCCGTCCGTCTGCTGGGCGTGCCAGAACTGCCCACCTTTCCCCCGCCCCCTCCGCCGACGCTGCCGACTCAGCCCCCCCCTGTGGCCCCGCCCGCGCCCAGCCGCACGGCGGAACCCGTCGAGCCCGCAGCGGACAACTCCGCAGCCCAGGAACCCGCCGCCTCCTCGGACCCCGCGGTCGAACCGGCGGATTGGTCCCCGGGCGTCGGGGTGCCGACCATGGACGAGTCCGGGACCTATTCGGAAGGGAGCGAGGGTGGCTATGCCTATTCCGACAACGCGGCGGAGGACGGCGTGGTGTATCCCCCCGAAGCCAACTTCAACGATGACGACTCCGGCGGAGGTGGATCCGGTGACCCACGGACTGGACGCAGACCTCGCGGCGGGGGACGGAACCGTGGGGGCGGACGGGGCGGCGAAGGCGGTCCTGCCAGTGCTGGCATGAAGCGCCTCTGGCTGAACATCGGCAGGATGGACCGCATCCAGCCCCGTGACATCGTGGGATGCATCCTCGGCGAGACTGGACTGCCTGCCGCAACCATCGGACGCGTCCAGCTGTTCGAGCGCCATAGCCTCGTCGACATCTCGGCCACCTTCGAGAGCCAGATCCTCGAGTCGCTCAACCAGGCAGCCGTCAAGGGACGCAAGCTCAAGGCGAAGATCGCGTCCTACTGAGCCTTGGGTCGGCCCCAGGTTGGCAGATTCTTACTCGGCAACGGACCTGCGGTCTGTCAGGCCATCAAACGCTTTTGTCCCGATCCGGCCTTCAGACGCAGGGTCAGGATCGCCGGCAGCACGGTCAGACCCGCGACCATGCAGGTGGTCGTGCCCAGGGCCATGACCACACCCAGGCTCCGGATTCCCTGGTGCCCGGCGAGCACAAGGCTCCCGAACCCGACGATAGTGGTCAGGGCGGATACGAACACGGCCTTGCCCGTGCTCTTTGCCAGAATGGATGGGTTCCTCTCCTCAGCGAACCGGTTGAGGATGTGGATGCCATTCGTGATGCCGATGCCGATCACAAGGGGCAGCATCATGATGTTGGCGGGATTGAATGGCAGGCCACACCAGCCCATCAACCCGGCAACCCAGAGGGTCCCGAGACCCACGGGAAGCAGCGACAACAGCACGCCGGACACGGAGCGGAAGTGGTAGCCGACGAGGAGCATACAGGCGCCAAGCGCCCACCATGCGGCCTCGACATAGGACTGTTTCAGGAGCTCCGTGTAGTAGTACATCTGGACCGGATCCCCAGTCGCCCCCGAATCCACCGTCTGCATCTCCTCGACGAAGATCCGCTGGGGTTCGCGATCCCAGACATTGGTCCGGGGATACACCTGCAGCAGCAGTTCACCACCGGCGCCCACGAACCGGTTCCGCAAAGGCCTCGGAAGGTCGTCCACCTGGAGACCACCCTCGCCCCGCTGGATGCGCAGGGTCTCAACGGTGTCGCGGAGATCCGTAAGCAGGGCCCGCTGAAATCCTCCCAGCTTGGCCGCCCGCTGCTCCCGATCCATCGGGGATCCCCGGAACAGGTCCGCCCGGAAACTCCCGAGGGCCTCCCTAAGGGAAAGGATCTGGCTCAGGATGTTGGTCTCACCCCGGAGGCGGACCTCGTCGGCCGCGAGCCCCAGGTAGCCCTGGAGGCTCCAGAGCGTCTGGCTGAGGTCATGGAGATCCACCGGACCGGGATCGGCCGGGGCGAACCGGATGGGCTCGGTGGTCTGACGGACACTCTCGATCAGACGGACCTTCTCCGGGGATTCGTCCGACAGGAAGGAGGCCATCGATTCCACGGATCCCACCGACGGCAGCTTTAGAAGCTTGGACTCGATGACCTTGGCCTGCTGGATGTTCGTGGCGATCACAGCACCGAAGACCACGGACTTGTCGGCCGACTCCACCAGCTTATGTTCGAACTGCACCGACGCGAGCGACGGTGTCTGCATGTTGAGAAGGTTGTAGTCGAACCAAGCCCGCTGCAGCCCCACGCCACTGAAGAGGGTGACCGCGGAGGCGAGACCGATCACGGACCAGGGTCGCTCCAGCCAGACCCGCTCGATCCGGGCCCGGAGATCCGGCACATCGACGGAGGAGGACACCGCAGCGGGAGGGACTGCCGACACAGCGGCCCCGACTCCACCCCGGACGCGGGGCCGGGTCAGCAGCAGGGCGGGCAGCAGGGTGATCATCGGAACGAGGCAGATCACCAACCCACCACCACAGATGATCCCCATCTCACGGATGCCCCGGAAATCCGTCAGGGTCATCGCCGCGAAGGCACCGGCGGTCGTGAGACAGCCGGTGAAGATCCCTTTGCCCGTGTTCACCATGGCCAGCGTTATGGCCTCGTCCTGAGTCCGACCCATCCCCAGCTCCTCCTCGAAGCGCGTGATGAGGTGGACACCGAAGTCGATGGCCAGCCCGATGAGCATCGGGACGAAGGTGACGGTCAGGATGTTGAGATAGCCGACGGTCAACGTCGTGAAGGCCATGGTGTAGGCGAGACCGAACACCAGGCATCCCGTGGCCAGAAGCGGCCGTTTGGCGTTCCTATATCCCACCACGAAGATGATCGCCACGAGGGTCAGTGACACGACGGTCGCCATCGTGGAGTCCTTCTCGCTCTGGATCATCTCGTCGTAGTCGAGGACGCCCATGCCAGTGACCCCGGCGTTGACCCCGCCCACCTCGGTGGAGACCTGGCCTACGAGCTGGCGGAACCGGAGGATGGCCTGCTCGGTGATACCCTCTTGGAGCACGCGCCGCCGTTTGTCGATGGCGGCTAGTGAATTGTTCCCCTGTCCCAACAGCGAACCCCAGAAGCCGGCCGGTGGACGGATCAATTCCTCGGGAAGCGGGGCCCGCGGCCGGGCCGTTGCGAGATAGATCCGTCCCCTCCCAAAGGTCACATACTTCTTCCCCTCCGCCTCGGCCTCACCCCCGGCAAAGAGCGCCTCAACCCCCGGGGACGGTGGACTGCCGGGCCGGGTCAGGCTCTCCTGTCCCCGACGGATGATCCGCTCCAGGGCGGGCAGTGCGTTGATCAGAGACTCGGTGTTCTGGTCGGCCTGCTGGGGCGCGGTCCGGATTAGGGTGTTGATCCGGCCAAATAGGGAACTCAGGTTGGAGGCCCCGGCAAACTGCTTCAGGAACGGACGGTAGTCCTTCAGGACCTTCTCCAGTTCGACGAGGTTCGTCCCCGGTACAAACAGCAGGGCCTTCTTGCCGAGCAGGGGCAGATCCCCCTTACAGAAGACGTCCGTGAAGAGATTTGTCGGCGAGGCTGACGTGGACTCCAGATCCAGACGTGACGCGAGGCGCTCGACGAACTGCCGGTTCTTCTCGGGATTCTCCGACTCGACCACCGCGACCAGATCGGGTTCGGACGGGAATGTCTGTCGGAGCCGGACGTAGTGCTGGTTGTAGGTGAGATCGGTGTCCAGGAGGGCGTTCCGATCCATCATGAAGTCCAGACTGGAGATTGTGTATCCGACGCAGACGAGGAAGAGAAGGACCTGCGGCCAGATGAATCGGGAAGGCCGTTCGATCACTGCCTCGGCAAGGCGGCGCAGCTGGCGCTCGATCCGGGAGTCATGGCCACCCATCGGCGCTGGGGCCACCGCACCCCCTTCCCGGCTGGCAAACGGTTGACCTCCGGAGGGCGGTGTCGAGGGGGTGTCCACGATGTCTGGGCCTTATCGCTGGGCCTGAATCGCCGGGCCCGAAACCCTAGCGGCCGCAGCAACCCTTGTACTTCTTCCCACTGCCGCACGGGCAGGGATCGTTGCGTCCCACCCGCGGTAGCGACTTCATCGGCTTCGCCTTCGCGAGGGCCTCGTTGGCCTCGGACACCACAGCGCCCGCGTTCTCCGGGACGTTGCCGAAGGCGGGAGCCGTTGGATGGGAGGTGATCTGGGGGAGGTTGTGCAGGAACTGCTCGAAGGCGAACAGGCTTGTGGCACTGCGGAAGATGTTGTGGCAGACCTCCGTCTTGATGCTGACCATCAGCTCGTCGAAGAGCTTGAAGGCCTCGGCCTTGTACTCGATCAGCGGGTCCCGCTGGGCATAGGCACGGAGGCCGATAGAGCTCCGGAGGGAGTCCATCGAATACAGATGCTCCTGCCAGAGACGGTCGATCGCCGTCAGGATCGTGTACCGCTCGATGCTCGCCAACATCTCGGGCTTCTCGAGGCTCACCTTGAGCTCGTAGGCCTCGCGGACCGTGTGGCCGATATACTGCAGCAGGCCGAACTGGGCCTCGGAGAGTCCGTCGAACAGCGAGCCATTCACCGGCAGCTCCTTCCCGGACTTCGCCGCCTTGAGGAACTCCTCCTCCCTCAGGCCCAGGGGGAAGTTCATGTTCACCCAGTCGGACAACCCACGGATGTTCCACTCCGCCGGATCCGTGTCGCCGCCCGTGAACTCCTCCACCTTTAGGAGCAGAATCTCCTCCATGATGTCCATCAGCCGATCCCGGACGTCCATGGACTGGATCACCTCGTTGCGGAAGCCATAGATGATCTCCCGCTGTTTGTTCATCACGTCGTCGTACTCGAGGGTCCGTTTCCGCTGCTGGAAATGGTGTCCTTCGACCCGCTTCTGGGCCTGCTCGATGGAGCGATTCAGGAGCGGATGCTCCAGTTCCTGCCCCTCCTCGAGACCCATGCGCTCCATGATGCGCGTGATGCGGTCGGAGCCGAACAACCGCATGAGATCGTCCTCGAGGGAGATGAAGAAATGGGAGGACCCTGGATCCCCCTGTCGGGAACAGCGACCCCGGAGCTGGCGGTCGATCCGGCGCGACTCATGCCGCTCGGTGCCAAGGACGTGCAGGCCCCCGAGCTCGGACACACCGGGCCCAAGTTTGATGTCGGTGCCACGTCCGGCCATATTGGTGGCGATCGTCACGGCGCCCTTCTGACCTGCGCGCGACACGATCTCGGCCTCCTGCTCATGGTACTTGGCGTTGAGGACCGAGTGGACAATGCCCTCGCGCTTCAGTAGCCGGCTGAGCATCTCGGAGGTCTCGACGGAGATGGTGCCGACCAGGATCGGACGGCCCTGCCCATGCAGCTCCTTGATCTCCCGGGACACGGCCTCGAATTTCTCGCGGCGGGTCTTGTAGACCGAGTCGTTGCGATCCTTCCGGATGTTCTGGCGGTGCGTCGGGACGGTCATAACCCCAAGCTTGTAGATGTCGTGGAACTCCTGGGCCTCGGTCTCGGCGGTGCCGGTCATGCCGGCCAGCTTCAGGTAGAGGCGGAAGTAGTTCTGGATCGTGATCGTCGCGAGCGTCTGGGTCTCCCTCTCGATCGAGACGCCCTCCTTGGCTTCGACGGCCTGGTGGAGTCCGTCCGACCACCGGCGACCCGACATCAGACGGCCGGTGTGCTCGTCGACGATGATGACCTTGTTGTCCTGGACCACGTACTGGACGTCGCGGTCATATAAGCAGTAGGCCTTCAGGAGCTGGGCGATGGCGTGGATGACCTGAGCACGCTCTTCGAACTCCTGCTGGAACTTGCCCTTCTTCTCGAGCCGGGCCTGGAGGGCAAGGTCCGGATCTGTGTCGATCTGGCTGTAGAGGGTCGGGAGGTCGGGGAGCATGAACCCGTCCGGATTGTCGGGAGACATGAACTCCCGGCCCTTCTCGGTGAGATCAGCCTCATGGGATTTCTCCTCGATCGCGAAGAACAGCTGCTCCTTTTCGGCGTAGAGCTGTTTCTTCGACTGGTCGGAGTGGAGTTCCGCCTCGTAGGACTGGACCAGCTTCTGGTTGGCGGGTTCCTCGAAGATCCGCAGGAGGCCCTCGAACCGGGGTTGGCCCAGCTTCACCTTGTGGAGGAGCGAGGCGATCTCGCGCTCAATCGAGGCGGCGTCCTTGACGTTGGACCCGTCTTCGGGCCGGAGCTTCTTGAGCAGCTCGCTAGCTTCCCGGAGATACCGGACGCAGAGGTCGCGCTGGGCCTGCACGAGACGCTCGATAGCCGGCTTCCACTCGACGTAGCGGTGCTCGACGGAGACGACCGCCGGACCACTGATGATCAGGGGCGTCCGAGCCTCGTCGATCAGGATGGAGTCCACCTCGTCGATGATCGCGAAGTAGTGCCCCCGCTGGACCTGCTCCTCGCGGGTGCTGGCCATGCCGTTGTCACGGAGGTAGTCGAATCCGAACTCGGAATTCGTGCCGTAGGTGATGTCGCATCCGTACATCTCCCGGCGGACCGCAGGTGGCTGGCTGTTCATGATGCAGCCGACGGTGAGGCCCAGGAACCGGTAGACCGCACCCATCCACTCGGAATCGCGCGCGGCAAGGTAGTCGTTGACTGTGACCACGTGGACGCCGCGTCCCGTGAGGGCGTTGAGGTAGACCGGCAAGGTGGCGACCAGGGTTTTTCCCTCACCGGTGGCCATCTCGGAGATGTAGCCTCGGTGCAGGGCCATGCCACCGATGAGCTGGACGTCAAAGGGCACCATCTCCCAGCGGATCGGGTGGCCACGGACCTCGATGTCCTGGCCACAGAGCCGACGGCAGGCGTTCTTCACCACGGCGAAGGCCTCGGGAAGGATGGCTTCCAACTCCCGCTTAAGCTCCTCGTTGTCGGTGATCCCGGAGAGCTTCGCCTTCCAGTCGGAGGTTTTCTGCCGCAGCGCTTCCTCGGGCTGGGATTGGAGCTGCTGCTCCAATTCGTTGATGCGGCCCACGATAGGCCGGAGCTTGCGGACCTCCCGCTCATTGCGGGAACCGAGGATCTTGCGGAACAGATAGCCGAGCATGACAGACCGTCTGGGACGGACCCGAGAGGTTACGAGGGGGCCGGACCGAGGTCAAAGACAGAAGCCATTCCAAAACGGTGCTTGCCGTGGCAACCAGACCACTATTCCGCCGTTTCGGAAGCCGCCTTCCGATCCGCCCGGTCCCACCACTTGGCGATGAGAACGCTGATCTCATAGAGGATGTGCAGCGGGATGAACATCAGCAGCATCGTCATTGGGTTGCCGTCGGGTGTGATAAAGGCTGACACCACGAGTCCAACGACCACCCAGTACATCCGGAGGCCGGCCAAACGCTCGGCGTCCAGAATACCAATCTTCACGAGGGTCAGGAGGACCAGGGGCAACTCGAAGGCCACCCCCATACCGATCATGAACCAGCAGACAAAACTGATGTATTCCGAGGCCCTCCACTCGTCGGCCCCGAATCCCAGCCAGTTCGAGAAGGTCACGGTCGAACTCAGGGCTACCACGGTTACGATGAAGTAGCAGAAGGCCACCCCCATAAAGAACAGGAGGGTTCCGAAGCCAGCGATCCGGTACACAAGGCGCTTCTCATGGACATGGAGGGCCGGGAGGATGAACTGCCCCAGGAAGAACAGGACAAACGGGGCCGCGATGGCTGCGCCCCCGTAGAGGGCAATCTTGACCGCCACCACGAACGGCTCGGTCGGCCCGAGGGTCTTGAGCCCCACCTGGATCCCATACTTCGCCACCTCGGGTGGATTGGGGTCGGGAACCATGCCCAGCACCATGTTGGTGCCGACCGGGATGGGCGCGACCTTCAAGTAGAGATCCTGGTTGGTCGAGGTTCCCAGGACCGGAAAATCCTTGGCCAACATCCGTGACAAGACATTCGTGCCCATCGTGATGACAACCCGGGGCTGATCCGTCACCCGGACCCGTTGGGCCAACACCAGTGGCCACTCCAGGAACTTCACGATGTAGGGGCTGCCACTGAGGCTGACGAGGATGCCCAGGGCCACCGCGATGGCGCACTTCACGAAGGTCCAACGGAGATCCTCGAGGTGCTCGAGGAAGCTCTTGACCGGACCACCCCCCTCTTCGTCTTCGTGCTCCGGGGGCAGCACCTCGAAATCGTCGGCCATGCCAAGTCTCCGGGATCGGCCCCCGGTCAGGCTTTGGGCGAGAGGTCCGTCCGCTGGGACGACTGTGAGAGGGATTCCTGCGGAGACTTCGGCGTCGGGGCGGGCGGCGTGCGCTCCACCTCATCCATGGCCCGATGCAGCTCCTCCTGGACATCGCGCGAGGCCTTCTTGAACTCTTTGATGCCGGTGCCGACGCCCTTCATCAGCTCCGGCACCTTCTTTGCGCCGAACAGGATCAGGACGACCACGGCGATCACAATGATCTCCGTGGAGCCAATCATGCCGAGGGGGAGGGAATTCATCGGATCCAGTTCCATGCCAGGGATCCCATCAGGCCGATTTCGGTCCGGAGCCGCCCGGAGGGTCCGACAGATCGTTCGTGACCTCCTTGGAGGCCTTCTTGAACTCCTTGATGCCTGTGCCGACGCCCTTCATCAGCTCCGGGATCTTCCGCGCGCCGAACATGAGGACCACAATCCCAAGGATGATGAAAATCTCCGTCGTCCCGAGGAACGCGATGGGCAAGGGCATGGATATGACACTCACACGGACATGGTAGGATCGCTGCCTCCGACGGTAAAGGGGCAAAAACGGCGCGCCAGGGTGCGGGCCTCCATGGGCGGACGCAGAAAGGCCGGGGCCGAAGGCCCGGCCCTGATGGAGCGCCCAGGACCGGATCCAACTTCGGTCTACTGGTAGCGGATCACAAGGCTGCCGCCCGACAGCGACACGCCGGTGACGGTGATCGGGGAGGTCGACGACAGCCGCAGGAACTGGACGGATCCGCCGGCAGGCACGGTGACCGTCCTCGCCTGGGTGTCGACCACTGCCCCCGCGACCGCCATGTAGGTTCCATCGAGGGTGGCGGAGCCGACGGTCTCGACGGAGGCTGCAGCCCGGGCCGAGGTGTAGGCCTTGATGCCCCCAGCGGCGTTGACCAGAGTCCGCTCCCCGCTGGAGCGGTCGACTGTGAACAACTCCACATGGGCGCCACCGCTCCTCTCGTACCAGACGAGTCGGATGCCGTAGACACCCGCTGCCTGCACAACGACGTCGAAGGTCTCATCCGCAGGACCCCCGTTGTGGAAGGCCAGGGGCGGCGAACCGGCACCCAGATTGAGACCCGCGGCCAGCTTGTAGCCGTCGTCTGATCGGACACCGAACCGCGTGACACCCGCGGGGAGGTCGAGGAACGCTACAACCTCCATCGCATAGTTGTCATCGCCGAGGGCGTCGTCTTGTCCAGGGATGGGCTCATCGCCCTCGAAGTAGCCCGCCGAACCCCCACTGCTGCCCTCCTGGGAGAAGTTGATGGTCTGGGAAACAACGTTGATATTGTAGAGCGCGGGAATCGACGAATTGGGCGCCAGCTGGGCCTCTGCACGGTCGAGGCTGTTCTCGCCCGTCTCCCCGGCCTGGGTGGACCGTACCTTGAAGCCGCGTTCCGATCCCGGGCCCGGCAGACGGGTGGCCGGATCAAGCTCGAGATAGGTGACCGTGAACGCCCAGGTATTGGTCTGCAGCACGCCCTCGTTGTCCGCGAAGACCAGACGGGCCTGCTGAACCACACCCCGGGCCGGTAGCGGGTTCAGGACATAGGAGACCAGCAGACCGGTCGCCACGGCATTCACCTTGGGCGTGACCGCGACACCGTTTACCGAGAGCTGGATCGAGGAGGTCTTGATCTGGGTGTCCCGGTTTTGGATCGACACATCGATCCGAGGCTCGGTGGTGTCGACCACGGCTCCGTCCGTCGGTGACACCGAGGTCACCGCCGCGCGCTGGACCCCGGCGTCGGCCACCGGGACGAACACGAGGTAATTGATGTAGCGCGCCCCGGTTTCGTTGTCCGGGGTGAGATGCCGCAGCCGAAGGGTCTTCTTGCCAGACAGCCGGAGCACAATCCGGTTCCTGCCGGTGCCATCGGTCAGCGGGACGTTCCGCGCGGTGAAGCCCGACTGCACCCCGAGGAAGCTGCCCAGCAGTCTCAATTCGGTCCCAACTGCCGAGGAAACCTCCTCCAGGACGCTGTCTGCTTTCTCCATGTTGACCACAGATTCCCGGAGATAGACCTCGTAGGAGCCTGCCGGGAACTCACGGGTGTAGTTCATCCAGTCGTCGACCGCGATGTCCCCCACCTCGTAGTCATAGATTCCCTGGTCATTGTTGAAGAGCGACGGGCGACGATTGTCGAGGGACCGCTGCATCTGGACGGCGTCCTGGGTCCGGTACGGCGTGTCGCCGCCGCTGGGACCCGACCGGGTGTCCTGGTAGTCCGTGCCCGCAACGCCAACCCGGTCGGTGTATGAATTGCCGACCACGCCACCGCCCTCGGCACTGCGGACCGGGTTGTCGAAAAACTGGCCGACATCGAAGTCGTAGTCTTCGACGTCCACCGTCCGGGTGTCGGGCGAGAAGGTGTCGAAGGCGATCATGGCCGTCCGGGTCGTCCCACCGGAATCGGTGACGGCCAGCTGCCCGAGATACGACTTGTTCTTCTCAAAGCCCCCGAGGGTACCGCTCCGGGTGGTCCCGGCCGGTCCGAGGAGGAGTCCGTTGGCCGCGGTGTAGTCGACCCCGTTGAGGGTGACCTTGAAGCCCGCATCCGGGAGCTGCCGGTCGTCGACCACGGAGAACGCCACCTTGGTGTCTGCAGCGAGGAAGACCGATCCCTCGGCCGGCAAGACCGAGTCGATCCGCGGGGCTTCGTCGACCGCCGTCGGCGGCGCCGCGGCGTTGAGGTTCCGGTAGACCACCTGGTAGCCATTCGGATCCTTACCGCCATCCGCGTAGAGATAGAGCACGACATTGCCGACCAGGTTCGTGAACGGAGCCGGGGGGCTGTCAGTCCCATTGGCCAGCACGTCCGCCTCGGGTGTGTCGATGAAGGTCCGGTCGAACAGCACCGCACCCCCGGCGTCGAGGTCCAGGACCCGTCCCCGGATCAGCACAGTCCCATCGACCGTGGTCAGGGTGAGCACCAGGCGGACATTCGTGCTCTTGATGGCGGGGCTGACGTTTTCATTGAAGAAGTACTTGTTGATGCCCTTGGTGATCAGGAGGTCCGACTCCGACTTCGCGATTCCGTATCCGCCCAGGGAATTGGCACCGGCCTTTTGGGGGATAAAGGCCAGGACAGCGAAGGAGTCGGGACCCTGTCCGGACACCAGGTCGACCGCGAACTCATGGAGCGTCCCTTCGGTCAGCTCATAGGTCTTGGTGGTCTTGGTGCTGCTGACGAAGAATGCCTGACCGATCGCAGGTAGGTCGAAGGTGAACACGCCTCCCGACTGCTTCCCTCCGGGCAGTGGCTGGCCCGCCGGATTGGCGTCCTTCCATCCGGACCGCTCGGTCGCCTTGAAGTCGTCCAGCACCGCCCCGTCGGCGACGAACACCTGGGCGTTGTCGAAGACCACCTGATAGCCCTCCGGGCTTTTGCCACCGTCCGCGTACAGGTAGAGGACGAAGTTGCCCACCAGATTGAGGAAGGGAGCAGGAGGGCTGTCGGCTCCGTTGGCCATCACATCGGCCGCCGGGGTGTCGATGAACGTCTTCTCCCAGATCACCGCATTGCCCGCGTCACGGTCCAAGACCTGACCCCGGATGATCACGTTGCCCGATCGGGCCTCGAGGTTGAGCACGAGGGTGACGTTCTGGTTCTTCACCGCGGGCTGGACGTTTTCGTTGAAGAAGTACTTGTTGATGCCCTTGGTGATCAGGAGATCGGTCTCGGATTTTGCGATCCCGTAGCCGGCCAGTGAATTGGCACCGGTCGCCTGGGGGATGAACGCCAACACCGCGAAGGAGTCGCCTCCCCGGCCCGAGACCAGGTCGACCCGGTATTCGACGGTGCGACCCTCGACGAGTTCGAAGGTCTCCGAGGTCTTGGTGCTGCTCACGAAGAACGACTGGCCGATCGTCGGCAGGTCGAAGGTGAAGACGCCGCCGGACTGTTTTCCGCCGGGCAGTGGCTGGCCTGCTGGATTGGCGTCCTTCCAGCCGGAACGTTCAGCGGCCTTGAAGTCATCGAGGATGCGGGCCTGCACCGGGGTCTGGCTCAGGACCGCCAGCGCCGCGATTGCGGTGAGACAGCGAAGGAATGGGAGGGGACTCATAGAAGGGAGCATCTGGGGTTGAGATACGATGCCAGTCAGGCAAGGGCCTTCCTCTTTGGGCAGGATGAAACTCCAGCCAGAACAGGACCAAAGATCAAGCGTGGGTTGGCGCTCCGTGCTCCGTGGGCCGAAACCTCGGGTTGGACTCGAGTCCAAGGGAGGACGGTTGTTCCTCCCATCCGGCTCATTCGAGCCACGACCGGTCGTGGACCACGAACTGGAGCCGGCCGCGGTAGGCGCCGAGCTCCCCGACCAGCCGGATCGACGAGCCCCTCGGTATGCGGCGCAGCGTTCGCTGGATCGAGGGATCGAAGGAATGGAGGGCGTAGGCCCTGCCCGCGACCACAACCTCGGCGGAACGCCCCCTCGAGGTCACCCCTTCCACCCGGAAGATCTCGCCCATCGCCTGCGCCATCTCATCCGGATTGGCCGCCCCAAGCACCGCAGCGCTCCTGAGCCGCGCCCGATCGATCCGATCATACCCGACCGACACGGGGGTCGGGGGCGTGACCCACAACCCGGGATCCTGGCTCAGCGGACGGGCCCCCTCGTTCACCCCGGAGCGGAACCGAGCCAGAAGCGGGAAATGGTCGCTGGTGCCCGCCCCCGGACCATACCCCGTCCACCGTCGGGGCAGACCCAATGGCGGCTGGGTGTTCACACCGTCGACCCGGACCGGTCGGAAGCTGCCATCCAGATATTCGATTCCACTCCCATCCAGAAGCCCCCGGGACACGAGGAGGTGCATCAGCGTGCCCCATTCCCCGGAGTAGACATCGGAGCCGCGCTCCCGGACGGGGAGCTCATACCAGAGATTGTAGAGTGCTGGCCCTCCAGGACGTCGCATCGCCACCTTGTCGCCCTGGGAGCCGAGGACGTCCTGCAGAGCCGAAGTCCTGATCCGCGGATATCGCTGCTTCTGGTTGTAGTGGGAATTGAAGTCGCCTCCGAGAAGGACCTCCGCCTTCGGATTCGCGGCAAGGATCTGGTCCATCCGTCGACGGGCCACTTCGGCATTGCCGCGTCGGATCGTCTCGGACCGTTCCTCCGAGGCCCCGCTCTTCCAGTGGTTCACCAGGAGGTACAGGTCCCGCCCATCCACCCGGACCACCACCTCGAGAATCCCGCGGGCCCCCTGCGTCGGATGGGTCTGCACGAAGGAGATCGGAAACCGGCTCAGGACCACGTTCTTCTGGGTCATGGGTCCCGGCACGCCCGTGGCGGCCTCCACGGAGTCGACCGCCAGGGCATAGCCCCGCAGCCCGGTGTCCTCGAGATGCTTGAGCAGCCACACCTCCGAGGGCAGCCCCCGCCAGGCCTCGGTCAGACGTCCCGTCAGGATCTCCGACACCCGCTCACCGCGATGCTCATCCAGGAAGCGCCGGAGGTCCGACACCGTCGTCTCCGGGGTCGCGTCGACCTCGAGTTCGTTGAGGAGCAGGATGTCCGGCCCCGTTCCGCCGTCGACCGCCCCAAGGACCTTCCGGATGCCCTCCAGCTTGCGGAGGAGCTTCCCCGGGCCATAGCCCGCCGAGTCGGTCGGGTTCTCCACGTAGTCGTCGAAGCGGGCGACCCGGTCGATGTCGAACAGGTTCTCCACGTTGTAGACCATGACCGTGAACTCCCGGGTTCCGGCCCAGGACGGAACGGCCGAGGAGCCCACGACCCAGAGCGCGAGGAGTCCCCTCCATATCCAATGCATGGCCCGAATAGACAACCGTTTGCCTGCCCCATCACCCGAAAAGGTGCGGCCAGCAGCGGGAGACCGGGAATGAACAGCCCACACCTCCAGCCTGTCTGAGCGGTTGACGGTCGTGGGGTCGACCCGCAGGTTCGGGTTTGATCCGGACCAAACCCTCGCTGCATCGACTCCTCATCCGTCCGAATTCCTCATGTCAAAGCCCGCCACGCTCGTCTCCGCTCTTCTGGTTCTCCTTGCCATCGGCATCGGGACCCGGATCGGCAATCAAACCCCGGGTCGGATCCCCGCCAACACCCCGTCGGACCCCGCCTCAGGCCCGGTCTCGACCCCGGTGTCGGCCGACACGGGTTCCATGGCCGGCCCAACCCTCGCAACCGGGTCTCCAATCGCCCAAAATCCCCCCCTCGCCGAGTCGTCCGCAGCCACCCCAAGGCCTCCGATGCCGCCCTGGGTCCGCCCCTCCGAACGGCGCCCCTGGGATCCCAGCTGGCTGGACCAGTTTTCCGGCAAACCCACCCCGTCGACCGCCCGCTTCGAGCTCACCGGGGGCCGGATTGCCGAAGGGGACGTGCTCCACATCCGCGAGGAGGAGGGAGAGGTCGTGTTCGTGGGCGGACGGCTCCGCCTGCCCGAGGCGGGAACCTTCTTCTTTCGGAAACAGGGCCTCACCACCGCCGCCGGATCGCATGTCGGAGTGATCCAGCTGCCGGGCAGCCACCAGGCGTTCCGCCTGGAACCCGCCCAGGACGGCTCGGTTGAGCTCGTCGCCCGGAGTCTCGACGAAGTGGTCTGCGTCTCCTACCGGAAGTCCGCAGAGACCGCCGCCGCCCAGAGGTCCGAGGACGCCCTCATCGAAGAAGCAGCGCCGATCGACATGAACCAGCATCCGTCGATGCCCGTTCCCGAGTACCAGAACGGCGTTCCCATGTACCAGAGCCTGCCCGGGGCCAAGGGCGTGCTCTACATGGACTTCGACGGGGAGACGACCACCGAGTGGAACGGCCAGCTGATCGTCGCCAAGAAATCCAGCTTCACCACGACCCAGATCCGCGACACCTGGCGGATCGTGGCCGCCGACTTCCTCCCCTTCACCATCAATGTCACCACGGACCTCCAGGTGTTCCAGAAGGCCGCCCAGAACAGCCGGATCCGGGTGATCGTGACCCCCACGGATGACGCCCAGCCCGGAGCGGGCGGCGTCTCCTTCATCAGCGCCTGGAATTGGACCGGCGACACCCCGAGCTGGGCGTTCAACCTGGGGTCCTCCAAGGAGTTGGCAGAGACCATCACCCACGAGGTCGGCCACGCCCTCGGTCTCCGGCACGACAACCGCCAGCCGCCCAACGGGGCCTATGAGGAGTACTACATGGGCCACGGATCCGGTGAGACCAGCTGGGCCCCCATCATGGGCGCCGGGGTCAGCAAGTCGGTCATCCAGTGGTCCAAGGGCGAGTACGCCAATGCGGTCAACAAGGAGGACGACCTCGCCATCATCACCACGCAGAACAATTCGGTGGCCTACCGGGTCGACGACTTCGGCAGCACGTGGGCCTCCGCCGCACAACTGGAGATCTTCCCCGGTGGTACGGTGACGAACAGGGGCCTCATCGAACGCAACACGGATGCCGACGTCTTCCGGTTCACCACCTCGGGGGGGCGGATCGACCTCCAGGCCGCACCGGCCGTGACCGGAGCCAACCTGGCCATCCAGATGGATCTCATTGACCCCTCCGAGCAGGTCCTGCTGCGGAGCAGTCCCACCTCGACCCTCAAGGCCACCTTCGCCACGAACCTGCCTCCCGGGGACTATGCCATCCGGATCCGGGGTGCCGGACGCGGACCCAACGCCACGATCGGATTCACCGCCTACGGCAGCCTCGGCTACTACAGCCTCACCGGGATCGCCGGTGGCGGCGTGGAGCCCCTGAGGTTCCGCATCCCAGAGAACCCCACCCACAACACCGTCGTCGGATCCCTCGAAAGCCTCGCCACCGGTCCCGCCAACCGCCAGTTCATCGCCACCCGCGGCAACGGGGTCGGCCCCTTCGCGGTGTCCCCCACCGGTGAGCTCACGGTCGCCGACGCCTCCGCCATGGATTTCGAGGTCCGGGAGTGGATGGAACTCTTCGTGAACATCGAGTACCCGGACGATCCGTCGCTCAACCAGTCGGACCTTCGCGTCGTCGTCCAGTTCACCAATGTCAATGAGCCGTCCGTCGTCACCACCCCCCCGATCCGGGTGTTCGACCGCACCCGCAGCGGCACAGTGCTCGGTCAGGTGAGCGCGACGGATCCCGACATGTTCTCCGTCCTCACCTTCAACATCGGGAGCGGGAACGAGGCAGGGTATTTCGCCATCTCCGGGACCGGGGAACTCCGGCTGGCCAAGGATCTGGACTCGGGACCCAAGACCTTCATCCTGGGCCTTGAGGTTGCCGATCGGTCCGATGCCACCGCGACCACGACATCCGAGATCCGGGTCGAGGTCCTCGAGACGCCGACCGGACTGGCCCCGGGTGCGGTGACCTATGCGGTGTACTCCGGGATCACCGGGAACACCGTGACGGCGCTGACGGGTGACCCGAGCTACCCGAACTCTCCCAGCAAGGTCTCCCAGCTCACCACGTCGGAGATCACGCCGAACTTCGACACCGACTTCGGGGCCGTCCTCCAGGGCTACTTCCTGGCACCCGTCACCGGCAGCTACACGTTCGCGGTGTCGGGCGACGACGCGACCGACCTGCGCCTCGGGACCAGCCAGGACCCAACCACGGTGCGCCGCATCGCCTACGCACCGAAGGCGTCGGACCCGAAGGACTGGACCCAGTACGTCTCCCAGAAGTCCTCCACGATCTCCCTGGTGGCGGGGCGCGCCTACTACATGGAAGCCCGGTTGAAGGCAGCGGATGGGATCAGCCACCTCGCGGTCGCCTGGCAATGCGCCGCCGCCGGGGCATCCACCCTGCAGGTCATCCCGGGACGGTTTCTTGCACCCTACACCGGAGCCTTTGCACCACGACTTGCGACCACCGACGTCCGACTCCGCCACGGCACATTCCCCCAGGCCCGGTTTGCCCAGCTCGAGGCCTCCAGCGCCACGGGAGAGACCCAGTTCCAGTTCGAGCTCGTCTCGTCCTCCCTCGAGGGATTGGTCTCTGTGGAGAAATCGACCGGGTGGCTGCGCCTTGCCGATGCGGCGATGCTCGAGGGCTCCAGCGAGACGGAAATCACCCTCGAGGTCCGGGTCTCCGATGCCTCGGGCGGTTCCTCCAGCAGTTCGGTGGTGTGTCGGCTGCTGGCCGCCGAGGCGATCGGGGCCCAGACCGCACAGGCCGAGATCTTCCAGAACATCGGAACGGGAACCTCGGTCGCGAACCTGACCAGCAATGCCAAGTTCCCCGGACGCCCTGACCTCCTCATCCCCCTCGAAGACCTCGCCATCGGACCCAACATCGGACAGAGCTACGGCACCCGGATCCGCGCCCTGCTCTCCCCACCCGCATCAGGCAGCTACACCTTCTACATCGCGTCGGACGACAGCAGCGAACTCTGGCTGAGCACCAGCTCCAGTCCGTCCAGTGCCAAGGTGATCGCCAAGGTCAATGGTGCCGTCGCCGCCGAGAACTGGACCGCCCAGACCGGACAGAAATCCGCCAGCGTCAATCTCCTCGCCTCCCGACAGTACTACCTCGAGGTCCTGCACAAGGAGGGCGCCGGCAATGACCACCTCGCGGTCGCCTGGACCAATCCCAACACCTCCACCCCGCTGGTGATCCCGGGCTCCGCCCTGAAACCCGTGCCACTCGGAACCGCCCCAATCCTCATCCCGGCCGAGGGCACCGTGGAGCGGAGTGCCGCAGAGTCGACACCAGTGGTCGACGTCAACGCCACCGACAGCCCCTTGGACGTCCTCGCGTGGCGCATCCGCAGTGGGAACGACGAGGGAATCTTCCGGATCGATACCGACACCGGAGCCATCGCCGTGGCCAAGCCCGACACCCTCAAGGCCTCCGCCCAGAGCGCCTGGAACCTCGAGGTCGAGGTCCAGGACTCCGGCTACGACGGCCTCTATCCCCGACTGACCTCCACCACCACCGTCCCCATCACTGTGAAGTCCGCCCTGTCCCCATTCGCCGAGTGGGCGGTGGCCGCCGGGATCCCGGGGGAGAGCCCCAGCGGGGATTCCGACAACGACCAGGCCAGCAACGAACTCGAGTTCGCCTTCGGTGGTGACCCCCGGAAACCCGATGCGGCCCTCCTTCTCCCCAGGGTGTCCTCCACCACCGTCGGAGAGACGCCGCGGATCCAGCTGCGCCATTTCCGTCGCCTCAACGCCACCTCGATCGGCATGGCCTACAAGCCACTCACCCTGACCCGCCTCGCCCCGGAGGGCTGGGCCCCGGCGGAGATCCTCTCGACTACGACCCGCACCGGGGAGGGCATCCCCGCCGGGTATGAAGAGGTCACCTATGAGATGGCGGATGACGTCGGGACCCGATTCTTCCGGGTGTCGGTGTCGACACCCTGAACGCGGGTGTCCGTGCCGCCGTCGTCCGCGCCGACAACCGGACGCTGACCTGTTCCCCCGTTCCCGTTAGGGTGCGGAGACATGACCGATCCCGAGACCCTCGCCGCCCCCTCCCCCATGACACGGGACCGGGAACCGGTGTGGATCACAGGCACCGGCATCCTCGTCCAGGGGGAGTCCCACGTGGATTCCCTATGGAACCGCGTCCGGGAAGACGTTCCGGTTCCCGAGAGCCTGTTGGAGCGGAAGGAACTGGAGACGCGGGCCGGACTGGATTCCGGGGACGCCCGCATCGTGGGTCGCCACCAACTCCTCGCCCTTGCGGTGGCGGAGAGCGCCTGGCGGAACGCGGGACTGGATCCACAACGGAATCGCCTGCGAGGGCAGTCGTCCAAGATCCGCCGTCCCCGGATGGGCTGCTTCAGCGGGACCTCCACCGGGGAACTGGCCTGTCTGCTGGAGGAGATCGACCAACGCCCCCTGCCCTATTCCCTGGGGCGGTGGCGTGGAAACTCGATCGGGGCCGGCGTCTCCATCCGGTTTGGACTCGGCGGGGGAGATTACTCCCTCAACGCCGCCTCGGCCACCGGAGCCCAGGCGCTGCAGCTCGCAGGAAGCCTGATCGCCGCGGGGGTGCTCGACGCGGCCGTGGTGGTGGTGGCGGATCCGGTGCCGCCCAGGCTCCTGAGGGAGGCCATGACCACGAACGGGAGCGTTTCGGAACAGCGCATCGGAGGACCGCTCCAACCGGGACGGGATGGCATGAGCCCCGTCGAGGGAGCCGCCTGCATCGTACTCGAATCGGCCGCCCATGCGATCGGACGGGGCGCGACGCCCTTGGCCGGATGGCTGGGTGGAGACCAGGCCAGCGAGGCCTACCATCTACTCGCTCCCGAGCCGGACGGCTCGACGCTGGTCGAGCTAATCCAGCGAGGACAGGACCGGCTTGGCACACGCCCAGTGGATTGGATCTCCCTCCACGCCACCGGCACCCGGGCGTTCGACGAGGTCGAAGCCGCCTGCATCCGGCGCTGCTTTCCAGAACGCCTCCCATGGCTGTCCGCCTTCAAGCGGGTCACGGGACACGCCCTCGGCGCCTCGGGGCTGATCGATGCCGTGTTGGTGGTCGAGGGGCTCCGCCGCGGGGAACTTCCCCCATGGCCCCATCCCATCGATCCAGAGCTGAAGCTCCAGGCGCCGGAACCTCCACAGCGTCCCCCGAGGACGGCGATCCAGATCGGTCAGGGCATGGGCGGAGTCGTGGTGGTGAACCTCCTGGGCGCCGCAGGCGGGATGCCTCCGGCATGAGCCACCCCGCCTGGTTCCTGGAACTCCTCACGGATGCAATTCAGGAGCCCCTTTCGTCGAGTCCCCGATGGAAGTTGAAGCACGCCCTCGCTGATCTCACCCAAGGCGATGACACTGAGGAAAAGCGTCTCCTCGGGCTGGTCGGCCAACCATGAAACGACCTTCCCATTCGGCTCAGGTCGGGTCATCTCGCTGAGGACATTCGTGTTGATCGGGAAGCTCACAGCTCGACCTCCAGCCCCTGCTCCCGACTCCGTTGGGTGACCAGCATCGTCAGGTCGGCAGGACAGGATCGGAGCCCCGCAATGAGTGTCCTTCGTTGTGATCGGGATTTCTTCCATTCTGCAATGACCAGAATGACCACGAACGGCTTTCCGCGCTGGGTCATCACCTGGGCCCGTCCACGGGCTGCGCGGGCCGCCACCTCGGAGAACCTCTGCTTGGCATCCTGTATTTGAAGAGTGTCCATGGACGATCTCTGCATTTTTTGCCCTTTCTGTCGCGTTTTCGAGTCTACGCCGTGCATCGCATTCCCCGCAGGGGTTGATGCCAGTGGACTCATCGCAACTGCCAATCGAATCCCGTGGTGTCATCCCTCGTGACGCGTGTCCGCCGCGAGGCCATGCCCGTCGGGGCGGATCCGATTCCATTCCGGATTGTTGCTGGCAGCCCTGCGTCGTTCTCCACGACCCTCCCTCCCATGAGAGGGGATCCACGCTACGCCATGGAGGCCGCGCTGACGTGGAGAGCGCGCGTCTCGATGGCCCTCTTGGCCTTCTGTGCCTTGGCTTTCACGGCCCGGTCCGAACCCAGGATTCCAGGTCTCGCCTTGGGGACCCTCGCACCCGAACTCCGCGGCGAGATCCTGATCGAGGACTTGAACTGTGTGGCCTGCCATGAGGTCGAGGGGTCGCTGAAGACCCGATCCAAGCAGGCGCCCCGACTCACGGATCTTGGCGCCCGGTTGAATCCCACCTGGATCGAACGCTTCATCGCCGATCCCCACGGAACCCAGGAAGGGACAACGATGCCGGACACGCTGGCCTCGCTCGAGCCAGCAGTGCGTCGCAAGACGGCCCGCGCCATCACCCACTTCCTGCTGTCGACCCGGACCTCCGGATTCGCCTTCACCCCGCCCGACGCCGTCGCCTCCGGACACGGCCAACGGCTGTTCCTGTCCCGCGGCTGCATCGCCTGTCATTCCACCCCGGAGAGCGATCCGACCGCACCTTCGGCCCAGGGACTCATTCCGCTCACCGGGCTGGAGTCGAAGTACAGCTTCCAGAGTCTCTCGGGATTCCTTCATCAACCCCACCGAACCCGACCGTCCGGACGCATGCCCGACCTCCGACTGGGCCACCTGGATGTCGAGCGGATCACCCACTACCTCCTCAAAAGCACCAGGGTGCCCGGAGCCTTGGCCTACACCCTGTACCGAGGCCAGGTCTGGGAGGGACTCGACAGCGAAGACGTCGTTGCCGAGCGCGCCGGCCAGGTCCGCGACTTCGCCCTGAAAAGCCTCGGCGAGGTCGGCCACCACACTGCCATCCAGTACGACGGATGGATCCACATCCCAGGACCGGGGCGATACCGGTTCCACCTCCGCATGAACGGCGGTTCTCTGGTCGTGGACGGTCGGCAGCTCGTCCGTCAGGACCCCAGCGACACCAGGGGTGTCCTGGAATGGTCGCCGGAACTCGACCTTGAGGCCGGTTGGCGAGCGATCCGGCTGATCTATTTCCACACCGGACACGACCCCGCCTTCCTGTTCGAGATGGAAGGACCGGGCTTTCCGCGGGGCCCGTTGCCCGAATCCCTGCTGTCCGTCTCCCGGGACCCCATCGCGGCCCTTGAGCCGTTCCAGGCCGACTCCACCCTCGCCGCTCAGGGTCGGGACGCGTTCACGAAACACCGATGTGCCCGATGTCATGATGACCTCGAGATCCGGTCGGAGCCCGCGCCCGCCTGGTCCCGTCTGCAACCCGGCAAGGGCTGCCTCAGTGGCGGGACCGGTCCATGGCCCCGGTTCCATCTCGATCCCAACCCACGCGCCGAGATCACCCTCGCCCTGTCGCGGGCACCCGAGCCGGAGCGGCCCGACACCCAAAGGCTCCAGAAGTCCCTCATCACCTTCAACTGCATCGCCTGCCACACCCGGACCGGGGTTGGCGGCCCCTCCGCGGAACGGCGGGGCGCCTTCACGGGAACCGAACCCGGACTGGGCGACGCCGGCCGACTGCCCCCGAGCCTGGACCACGTCGGTGCCAAGCTGACGTCCGAGGGATTTCGCGACGTGCTCCTCCATGGGAAGCGTTCACGCCGATACCTCGATGCCAGCATGCCGCAGTACGGCGAGGCGCAGGTGGGACACCTCGTCGACCTGTTCCCGCGCGTCGACCATCTCGAGGACTCACCCATTCCAACCGTCACCGATGACGTCGCGTTCCGCCGGATTGGACACGAGCTGGTGGGCAGCGAGGGGTTCAGCTGCATCGCCTGCCACGAGTTCAACGGACAGAAATCCGGCGAGACGGGCGCCATCGACCTCGCGACCGTCTCCCACCGGCTCCAGAAGAACTGGTTCCACCTCTACCTCCGGGACCCGGCACGGTTCAGTCCCACGGTCATCATGCCCGCCTACTGGCCGAACGGACGATCGGGTCGGACCGATCTCCTCGACGGTGACGCCTCCCTACAGATCGAGGCCCTGTGGATGTACCTCGCCGAGGGTGAGCGCGCGAAGAAGCCGATCGGTCTGTCCAGGCAATCCCGGGAACTCCGGGTCGGCGATGTCGCCGAGCTGTGTCGGGGACAGAGCCCCGTGGGCTACCGCGGGATCGGCGTCGGATACCCCGAACGGATCCACCTTGCCTTCGACTCCGGGGAGATGGCGCTGCGGCTGCTGTGGAAGGGGGAGTTTGTCAGCATCGACGCCGGTCACTTCCACCCGCGGGGCACCGATCCGATCTCGTTCCCGCCCGGGATTCCCTTCCATCGACTCGAGGCCCCCGAGTCCGCCTGGCCCCGCAAGGGAAAGACCAACCACCGCTTTCCCCAGGACCACGGATACCGCTTCCTCGGCTACCAACTCGATGCCCAACGACGTCCGACCCTCCGGTACCGCTATGGCGACATCGAGGTGGAGGACTTCTTCGAGGACCGTGTCGACGCGACGTCGAAACCCTATTTCCGGAGGACCCTGACCTTTACAACCGCATCGCCCAACCCGCCGTTCGACTTCCGAGCTGCCACCGGCGAGGAACTCGCAGCCGACTCCGATCAACGCTTCCAGGCCGGCCCGCTGCAGGTACGGATCCAGTCCCATCACACGGGCCGGATCCGTACGGGTCGGCCGCACGAACTCCTCATCCGACTGGACCCTCCCCGGGGTCGATCCACCCTCATCCTCGACTACCAATGGTAGTATCCCAGCACCGCCCATGGATGGGTTCGACAGGAGCTCCGTCGCGCGCGCTCGGCGGATCGCAGGGACTTCTCGCAGCCCCGTGCTTCCTGTGCTTCCTGGGGCTGGTGGCCTGGACGGGTCTGAACGCCCTCCGGGCCGAAGAGGATCTGGGAGCGATGTGGGGCACCGCACAGGATGAATCCCAGTACTATCCCATCGTGGACATCCCGGTACCCAGCGGGGTTCCGCTGCAGCCAGGAGGGATGGAGGTCCTCCCCGATGGACGTCTCGCCGTGGGGACCCGTCGTGGGGACATCTACCTCGTCCGGGGTGCGTTCGATTCCCCGCCCCATCCGGAGTACCACCTCTTCGCCAGTGGCCAGGACGAGATCTTCTCGCTGTCGTGGCGCGACGGCGCCCTGACCGCCACCAGCTGGGCCGAGGTCACAAGGATCAAGGACGTCGATGGCGACGGGGTCGCCGACCGGTACGACACGCTGAGCGCCGACTGGGGCTACGCCGAGGGCCATGAGTTCGCCTTTGGTTCCAAGCACGACCCGGACGGGAACATCTGGGTCGCCCTGGGACTCAGCAGCTCCTACGAATCGCACAACCTGTTCCGGGGCTGGGCGGTCAAGGTCACTCCGGAGGGCCGGATGATCCCGGTCTGCAGCGGACTCCGCAGTCCCGGAGGTGTCGGCGCCAACGCCGAGGGCGTGATGTTGGCCATCGAGAGCCAGGGGCCCTGGAATGGATGCTGTTCGCTCAAGCATCTCAAGCCCGGTGGATTCCTCGGCCATCCCGCCAGCTACAATTGGTACCCCTTCGCCCCGGAAGTCCAGAAGCCGGCGCTCGAACCGAGAAGCGACTCCCGCATGGGCATCGAAAAGAAACGTGTCCGCGAACTCGTTCCTCCGGTGGTGAAGTTCCCCTATATCAAGATGGGGCGGTCGATCTCAGGGTTCCGTCTCAATACGACCGGCGGTCGGTTCGGACCGTTCGACAATCAGCTGTTTCTAGGTGACTACAGCCTGAGCCTCGTGATGCGGGCGACCACCGAGCAGGTCAACGGCGTCTGGCAGGGCGCCTGTTATCCATTCCGCGAGGGCCTCGCGACCGGGATCATGAACGTCGAGTTCACGCCCCGGGGACAGCTGATGGCCGGAGGGTTCACAACGAGTCGACAATGGCCCGTGCGAGGCACCCGACCCTTCGCCCTCCAACGCATCGACTGGAACGGGATCACACCCTTCGAGATCCAGGAGATCCGCATCCTCAAGGACGGCTTCCGAGTCCTGTTCACGCAGCCTGTGGACCCGAGGACCGCGACCGCCGCCGAGTCCTATCGGGTCACCACCTACACCCACGTCTACCACGAGGGCTACGGCAGCCCGGAGGTCGACACCACCACGCCCCGAATCCTGAAGGCGATCCCGTCACCGGATGGCCGTTCCGTCCGGATCACGCTCGATCGGGTCGTGGAGGATCACATCCACGATTTCGACCTGGCCGGGGTCCGCTCCCACGAGGGGCGGCGTCTCCTCCACACCAAGGCCTACTACACGGTCAACGAAATCCCCAAGGACTAGCCCATGGCCTGCCACCTCCGCTGCCTCGTCGTCCTGGGATCCGCTCTAACCCTACTCCTGGCAGGAATGGTCCGGGCTGCCGACCCCGAGCCATGGTTGACGTATCCGGGCAAGAGCGGCCCGGGCAGGGGCAAGCGGGTGGTTCTTATCGCTGCCGACCAGGAATACCGGAGCGAACACGCGATGCCCATGCTCGCCCGGATCCTGAGCACGCATCATGGCTTTGACTGCACGGTGCTCTTCGGGGTGAACGAAAAGGGAGAGGTCGATCCGACCCTACCGGTCTACCCCGAGGAGGGTCGGGTCTTCCGCGAACACCACATCCCAGGACTCGAACGGCTCGCCCAGGCCGATCTCGTCCTGTTCTTCCCACGGCTTCTCACCCTCCCCATGCGGGAGCGACAGCTGATCGTTGATTACATTGATTCCGGCCGACCCATCCTCTCCCTGCGGACCGGGAACCACGGATTCCACGCGGCGCTGCCCTACCGAATCGACGGCAGGATCGTGGATTGGGGAAACGAGGTGCTCGGCGGTGGCTTCATGAACCACCATGGCCAGTGGCAGGCCGATTCGACGCGCGGCGTGATTGTCGAAGCGATGAAGGATCATCCGATCCTCCGTGGGGTCCGGGACATCTGGGGTCCCTCGGACGTGTACCGGACCTACAAGGAAGGGGGGAGCCTGCCGGCGGGTTCCACCGCCCTCGTCTGGGGCCAGCCGCTGCTGGGCCGCAAACCCACCGACAGGCCGAACCCCGATCTCGAGCCCCTGCCCGTGGCCTGGTTCAAGCATTGGAAGACACGCAATGGCCGTCAGGCGCGGGTGTTCCAATCCACCATGGGCAGCGCACAGGACCTCGAATGCGCCGATCTGCGTCGACTCGTCATCAATGCGATCTACTGGGGGCTCGGCATGGAGTCGGCCATCACGCCCGACCGCAGCGTCGACCTCGTCGGTCCCTACGCGCCCCCGGAATCCGGATTCCACTATGCCGAACTCGGCGTGGTGCCTCGACCGGTCTCAGCCTTCCGTTGACAGAACCGTTGCCGACAGGGAATTCCTCTCCCCATGAAAGCACCCCACGATATCGAAAGCGCAGTCCTGTCCGTCCTGGATCGATTCTCAATGGCGTATGCGGACCGCGATGTCGCACGGCTCCGGGCGACATTCGCCGCGGATGCCGATGTTCTCGTCTACGGCACCGGCACCGACGAGAAATGCATCGGACTCGCCGAGATCGAGCGGCACGTGGAACGGGATTGGGCACAGTCGGAAAAGGCCTCCGTCACCCTGGATTGGACCTCCGTGTCCTCGGCAGGAGCCGTCGCCTGGGTGGCCTCCGAGGTCACCTTCCACGTCACAGCCGGCGGATCCGCCGCGACGATGACTGGCCGGCTGACTGCGGTGTTGGAACAACGCACCGAGGGATGGCTCGTCGTCCAGGCCCATTTTCTCCCTCCCCTCAGCGGTATCAACCGAGGGCCATGCGTTTCCAGGGCACCCCGCGTAGAACCCGTGTCACGGCTCCTTTGCGTGACGCCACGGCGGGGATTCCAGGTGGGGCATGGCCGCAGAGCCTGCCAGGTCCGGCTCACCGCTGGCGCAACCGGAAGATCCTGGCCGTCTCCGACGGCTGGATCCCCTGACCGATCGTCCCACCGGAGACACCAGGGGTTCCGCCCACCGGGGTCCACGACCCCAAGATCGAAGACCGTCGCATCCTCAGGCCATGACCGTTCCAGTCCGCCATCCGCCAGACGGCCCACAGGCGGTCTATCCAAAGGGGGTTTGGCCCTTCTTGGAACACCCCCAGAGGACTGGAAAGGCTCACCCAGGGCGATCTCGTCCCGTTCTTTCCACCACCTTTCAACCTCCCCATGCGGGAACACCAGCTCGGGCTCGACCCACCCTGTCCCTGCGAACGGGCAACCTCGGGTTCCAGGCAACGCCTACCTGCCGGATCGACAACGGGACCGTGGATTCGGGAAACGACGTGCCCGGCGGCAGCTTCATGAAACACCACGGGCCATGGCAGGCCGATTCGACCCGCGGCGTGATCTTACATGAAATGAAGGATTATTCGATCTTCCACGGGGTCCGGAACCCTCCCTTCAGCACCTCGTCGGGAACAATTCCCGGAATCGCCAAAAGCGCCGAAACCGATGATTTCTATACCCTTTCCGGAGGGTTTAGGAGTATTCAGAAATCATTGCCGAGGTGAACCTAAACAGATGGACAAGCGGTGGGTTCGGCCCGTTCTAACCTCGAGAAAATGTATCCACACTAGAGAAAGCGCGAAGGCTTCGGGTATAAGTTGGTGGGCTGTCAATCGATAAAACCATACCGGTATTTATACGACAAATCGGAAATTGCCAGTCGAACAGAAAAGTCACAGCCGTACCCCTTTCACATCCAGGGTGACCATCGCAAAAATAAACACTTTTAATCCACATGATACCGTCAATACTTCGCAAATACATATTGCACCACCGAAAGCGTCACGCATTGAGGAAAATCCTTAATTTTCTAACGAAACAGAACAAACCGCTTCCAATCTGCATATACGACATCGGGGCCAGATGGGGAATTAGCCACCCATATGACGCCTTGAATATTTACCCGGAATTTATTTCGGTGGGATTCGAACCCGATCCAAAGGAGGCGGCACAACTACGAAATAAGAACGCATTCTCGAAGGTTTGCGAGACTGCCCTCGGACGCACCAATGAAAACAGAACTCTATACATCGCAAAAGAACCGGGAAGCTCCTCGATTTTCATACCGAACCCAATCGAAATAGGGAGGCATACGGATTGGGATGGATACCGCACTGTCAACCAATTACCAATCACCGTCCACCCCTTGGATGAAGTGATCGTAAACCAAAACCTCCCAATTCCAAACTACATAAAAATTGACTGCGAAGGCGCAGAGGGAGAGATCTTGGAAGGCGCTCAATCCACAATGAAGAATATTACCGGACTTACCTTTGAGGCCCGATGGAGAGATTTCTATAACGGTGGAGCCACCCTACCGCATTTGGTGGAGAATCTTATGAATCAGGGGTTAATATGCCTAAAAATGGACCAGATTGGATCGTATTTCGGCTCTGTGATGATGTTCGACGTCTCAATGGTTCGCCATCCCGAAACTATACGCAGCGAGCAGGAATTCTTTTACACGATCATTTTTGCCTTGCTTCATGATAATTGGCAATTCGCGAGACACGTTGCACAGACTTGCCGCTTCGCATCGAACCATAAGATAATTAACCAAGTTTTCCGGATTAAGAATAATACACAATGCCAGTACGGGGCGTGATTGTTTCGGTCTTTAAATTCTTGATTCGTTTTAAATCGAGCTCACCAGTGGCGGTACAGTAAAATGGTTTAGGGTGCTTTTATTGGTTTCTATGCATTAGTCCATAGGGGCAATGAGTTCATCAACTCTCTCGCAGACCCGCAACGAACCCGCCGATCGGTAAGCTTCCCAAGCCAGCGTTCGGCTTGGTTGAGCCAAAGCCACGTGTCGCTATGAAGTGAAGGTGATACCGAGGATGTTTCTGGAAGCAGGCGACCACCTTGAATCTCTTGTTGCTAGCATATATCGAGGACTAGATGAATTTGGAGATCCAAGGGAACCCTGGTCGATTTTTTAAATAAAACGAAATAATTCTCGATGGTGGTTATTTTATGGCATCGGCCAATTAACTTTCCGTCGGCGATATTGAGCCCAAGAAAACGAGGGCTTCCCCTGGTGATAACGATAATTTATCCGGGCAGAGTCAGCTGAACTCGTTGACCGCCATTCAACATCTACAGCGGAACCGGCGAAATCTCTTGGCTTCGAGGCATTGGGATATTGGGTCGGTAGACGGTCGTGGGCTTGAGGCGGAAAACCGCGGCATTTTCAGGCTGGGAGGTGGATCGATGCAAACGGACGCTTCCTTGGATCTCCGGCCACCTTTGGCGCAGATATCGCGCCCTCCGCAGGGCGTTACACCCCCTATGTTCTTCGGGGAGTACCCTCCTAGGCGGGGGACCCGATCGCACAAGTACCGTAAGGTTCCACCCGCTCGAAATCAGGGTGCTGTCGGTATTGGGATGTGGGGTCCGACGCACTTCTGCCCCACCACTTCCGCTTCCAACGCGATATTGGCGTTGATCCCGTTGTCGGCCCCTCCGGCCTCAGCACGCCGTCGTGGCATCGCTGGCAGACACCCTTGGTGAACGCGAGCTGGTGAACCGCTTGCTGGAGCAGAAGTTTACGGAGACTCTGCCCAATATCCTGACCTATCGGCACCAATGGCGGATGATCCAAACGGGGCCGTTGCGAATTCCAGGACAGGTCGATCGGATGTTCCACCCGTAATCTGGCCCGATGGCCTACACGGACCATGATGTGGCTAGGCTTATACCGACATTCGCCGGAGGCTTTGTCGCCACACGGACTCGGAATGGCAGAATACCGAGGTTGAAGGCATGCACGGATTGGAAGTAGAGATGGACCAAGCAGGCCGACGCCTGGTTGTGATTCGACAGAGGGAAAAACCACGATGCCCTGAGCGGGATCCCAAACCCAAGAGACCGACCCCACGCAAATTGCAACCCTCACCGATCCCACCATGCCCTTGCTGACCATCGCCATCCCTTCATTCAATCGAAACGAAATCCTGCGTCAGAACCTCGCCGTCCTCCTCCCTCAACTCGCGGACGATTGCCGCCTTCTTATCCTCGACAATCACTGCGAGGTCCCCCTCGAGACCACGCTTGCCCCCCTCCTGAGGCAACTGAAACCTGGCCAGAGCCAAATTGTCCGGCACCCGGTGAATATCGGCGGCAATGCGAACATTCTGCGGTGCTTCGAGTTGTGTGAGACAGAATGGCTCTGGATCCTCGGCGACGACGACCGGACCGCTCCGAACGCGATCGCAACCGTTCTTTCAGCCATCCGTCTGCATCCGACCGCGGGCTTGCTGAACTTCACCTATTGCGGTTTCCAAAGGGAGGGGGCGTTCGAAACCCGTGGCCTCAACGATCTGGTCGCTCGGCTGGACTCGTTCGGCATGCTCAACTTCACCTCATGCTGTGTGTATCGCGTGCCGCCCCTGGCGTCCCACCTTCGGTTCGGATACCAGTACGGCATCTATGCCACAGCCCCACATACCGCGACCTTTCTCGCGTCGATGACCCCGGAGACCCAAGTGTGCTTTCGCACGGAGTCCATTATCGACGCGATCGAGCTGGCGCCGGAGCTCTGGCGTCTCTACGGACCGATGCTGGGGATCATTACATTGCTTGAGATACCGCTCCCCCCCGGTGTGCGGCAAATTCTCCATCAAAAGGCATTCTACCACTTTGAACCGCTGACCCTACTGCTCTATCTCCTGAGCGAGTTTCCGGACAGCCCGAAAGGCAACGAACAGGTAGGCTATACCTACTGCCAGATCGTGAACCGAAACTATGGGTTCCTCCCCAGCGCCCGCGACCGCTGGGTCGGCTGGGCACTCCTGCCACTGGCACGTCACCCATCCCTGACACGCCGTCTTCATGCAGGCTGGCTCACGCTGAAACACCGTTTGAGGTCCCCACGTGCCAAAACGGCCGCTCACCCATCGATGACCGACCACTCCGCGCGCCTTTAGGGCGAGAATGGGCGTCGACACGCAGGTGCCTTGACGTGACCTCGCAACACTGATCCAGAGGGAGTGAGAGTCTGGGCGACCAAGAAAGGGACCAGACCATGAAAGGAAAGCGACACACGACAGAGGAGAAGATCCGAGCCTTGAGGGAGGCGGACGGCGGGAAACCGATCCGCGAGGTGTGCCAGGAGAGGAGCCTCTCCGGGGCAACCTACCACCGGTGGCGTCAGCAGTTCGGACGGATGGGGGTGGATGAGGCCAAACGGCTGAAGGAGCTGGAACGGGAGAACAGCGGGTTGAAG